>WFLX010345937.1_pt1 | contig 36792 bp, 40 predicted proteins | sample 4967041 | NCBI WGS metagenome assembly WFLX01 (sample SAMN12857096, study PRJNA449069) | gut metagenome | isolation source: stool from male and female vole | host: Microtus ochrogaster | place: USA:Florida | collected 2017
TATATATTAAAATTGTTAAAGTATTTATTGACAAAACTCAATTAAATGAGAAAAAACCGAAAAAATACAATGGATAATGTATTACTAATACGTTTTTATGCAGAAGAGCTTGTAGGTAGACGTATGATGAGAATGTAGAAACAGGAGAAGTGATAAATCTGGAGAATGATTTAGTCAATTCAATTTACCTTTCTGCTGATAAAACTGTGGGATGCAGCTCTGGGGATGAGAATTGGTTTGGTGCTATTTTCTCACCAATTTTATTTTGGGATACCACTGATTATAATATAAAAAGATTTCATGAAGGAATTACTTCAGTAGCCCGTCTGCAAGTTTCGGATGACCATAAATATATACTATTTGAGCGTGGTAGTTATAGGGAGGAAAATGATAAATTATTATGTATCAGAATAGAGGATGAAAAGCTGTGTACGGTTTATGAAACAAAAGATAATATAATGGATCTACTTTGGTAAATAGAAAGATAAAGCAAGGAAAGGATTTTTTTCCTGTTTGAATAAATCCGTTTTGAAAGGAGAGTTACATATTAATGAAAAACATAGAAGATTTGGTCCCAAAGAACATATTTGACGATAGCAGTATTGAGGAACTTAGAATGCTTTCAGATGAAGAAATAGCACCGATACTGCCGGCACTTTTGGAGTGGATGAAAGATATGAACTGGCCGATTGCGAGGGAGATGCCCGAATTGCTTTCTAAGCATCCCAAAGTGCTTGTGCCTTGTATTATCGAAGTGTTACAACCGGAACAGCCGGAATGTGACTGGAAGAATTTTATTATCTGGGTCCTTCTTCCAAAGTTAGAGAAGAAGTATTTGGTTATGCTTAAACCGTGTTTGGAACGTATTGCAAATAATCCTGCACAAAGTGAGATATTTGAAGAAACAGATGAAGCAGCTAGGGAGTTTCTTCAGGAAAATGGTTGGTATGTAGATAAGGATGATTAAAAATGTGTGTATTGAAAATGGGTAAGCATAAAAAGAAGCTGTTCATTATAGGAATAATATTTATTACTTTGATAATATGCTTTATTCAGACTGAACAGATTGCAAGAAAGCGCATCGAGAGGGACATGCAGATATCGGACAGCAGTGTGATTGAAATTTATCATGTGCCTTCCCATAAAAATCAATTTTTTATAAATGTAATAGATGAATATATAAATAATGAAAAACTTTTCTTTTTATCAAAAGAATTTTTTGGTTGGAAGTGTACATTGCTAACGAATGCCAGAGGAGGGATAGGAGATATTGTCGATGTTGTATTTCACGAATGGAATAATGAGGTGCTTGTCGAGGTCGCATCATCCACTTATCAAGGTAACGGAAATATTGATATTTACAAGCTGGATAAGGATTCGTGCACGTTAGTGCTGACTGTAGGGGCTGGAGTTGACAGAAACCATGACACGACAACCAATTCAGTATATGAAAACGGAAGATTGTTTATGAGGCTGCTAGGAAAAGAGGGACAGGCAGATATGCCCGATATTGAAATATGGGGAACTAAATTGGTCTATGGATATAGTGTTCCGGATGATTCTACCAGTGATGAAATGCTATATCAGAGGATTTCCATTCAATATGTATATCGTTGGAATAGTGAAGAGAAGAAGTATTATCGAATTGAGGAAGTGGAGGAAATATTGCAACAGGTGGATAATGTATATCCCGTGAGATGGTAATGTAAAGTTACTTTGACCTTTTACAGAGGATTCATAAAAACATTGAGGAGATAATCAGCGTGAAGAAATTGTATATTATTTTTGGTCTGTCACTTTTGGCAAATATTTTGTTAAGTATTTATCTTATAAGAGTCAAACCAGTGTGTGAACGCTATCATATTGACGAAATTAATTGGTTAGAGATTCCGGACGAGACCATGGCGAGGGAAATTGCGGATGCAGTTGAAATGGAACGTATCGATAGTGGAGATAAAGCAGAGTATGATGTTGTGGTTGGCTTTAACAGCCAGAGCAACGAATGGGAGGTTACCTATGAATTTGCAGAAAGCGGTGGACTTACCAAAAAAGATATTGTTTATATAAGGAAAGATAACGGTCTGATCACGATGCAAAGAAGAATTTATCTGGAGGGTAATGAGGAATGAAGAAGAATATTTTTCTCTTTTTAACCTTATGTTCTATTCTTTTGAATATAGTGCTTGGTACATATCTGAATATGCGAGAGCCCAAATGCGAGCATATTCACCTGGAGATTGACCGAACAAAGAATGTGATCCCGAATGAGAAAGCGGCGGAAAAGATAGCGGAGATATTCATTAGCTCATTACAGGAAGATGAGTTTAGATGGATACAGGGAAGGGAGCATGGTGTCGAAATTTCTTATGATGATCAAAGGTATGAGTGGATTGTTGATTATGATCCCAATGTTAATGCAGAGGAAGAGGGGACTTTTGTTTTAGATAGAGGAAAAACTGTGTGGATAAGAAGAGATTATGGGATTGTCACTGGATTTTTGTGGCGATAAATCAGGAAAGCATTGGAGGAAACGACCAGGGGATTATTGATACGATTGCTGCGTATTGTGAATGATTGAGTGGAAATGTTATGAAATATGCTCCTTTCAAAACGGGTCGGTAATATTTGGAACAATGAAATTTTTGGCTAAACTAAATTATAAATTTATTTTAGACGTAAAATAAGCCACTATCAATAAGATACGACTTTAAAATTTTAGTGCTAATTTCGGCAAATTTTATGTATAATTTCAGATACAATTTCCGCTATCCGATAATCGTGAATTTCGCATTTATTCTAAATATCAAAAACACCTTGCATATCGTAATTTTGTATGATAGTATCATATCAAAGCATAAAATATTTCTATTAAATATTTGTAAATCTTAAACTGCAAAATATTTGTTCAGGCAATTCGTCGTCTTTATCTGCATAGTTGTTTTCAGAACATAGCTATAGCGGAATATCAAAGAATTTCAGGAAATCTATGCTTTATATCACCAACAAAACAAGAATAGAGCAGGAGATTTCCGAAAGCTCCTGCCTGGGCAGGAGGACAAGAATGGAAAGAGATTTTATCAGTAATGCCTTCTTTTCCGACAACGAACGGTATGCCGATATCATCAACGGCATCGGTTGTAATGGAATTAAAAACTCGGGAATTGCTTGACCAGGATAACGCCTATCAGATGCTTGATGAGGAGGTTTATGATATGGTAGCTGCATATGTGGGAGAGGAAGAGGTAATGCTTAAGCGGAAGGAAAAATATAAGAAAGGTGGGAAAGTCAATATGTGTCAGGGATTAAGAGAATGGCTTGCAGATGAGCGTATGGAAGGACGTGCAGAAGCAATTGTAGAATTACTTTCAGAATATGGTTCAATAAGTGAGGATTTAAAGGGTATCATTATGAAAGAAAAGAATAAAGAAACTTTGAGTATATGGTTGAAATTGGCAGCAAGGGTGAATTCTATTAAGGAGTTTGAACAGAAGATAGCGGAGCTCAAAAGTTATACATTCTAATTGCCTGTAGTTTGACTGATATGATTTTGGAGATGAAAATGAAAAAACGGATGATAATATTAGGCAGTTGCATATTAGTGATGGCAGGGATTTTTGCAGGGGGAATTCTGTTATTTCCGTCAAGAGCAAATCAAATTCAGGCAGGTATAAAAAGAAAAATTGCTGTCGAAAAATGCGAGGAGAATGCAAACTGTTATATGGTAAAATTTTCTGAAGCCAATACAGGGTTATTTTATGTAATATCGGAAGGCAGTGACAAAGGGATTGAAGTTGAGCTGGAAGGCGATACTCCTTTGCATTCTCTAAGTAATGTTTTCAGAAATTCCGGAAATGAATTTCTGATATATGGGTATGAAAAAAATGTTGAAAATAAAACAGATAATCCATCTGCGGTAGAAGACTTTATAAATCCATATACAATTGTGGTTGAAAGATGGGAAATAATTACACCGATTTATCGAGATTATACATATAGTTCACATAGTAGATTTTTTTATCCCAAAAGATATATTGACCGTTATGACCTAGAGCATGAAGACTATAAAGCTATGGAATGGTAGCAGAAGGAGCAGCTTCGTCTTTTTTGTATATTTATAAAAAAAATAAACTTACGATAGCCGAAAGCGCATCAAAGTGATAAGATAGAAAAGAAATTATGAAATACATAAAAGGGGCTTACAGATCATGATTGAAGCAATAAATTTAAGTAAGCAGTTTGAGCGAACTGTGAAGCAGGGGAGAAAATCAAAGAAAGAAGAATTCTTAGCGGTGAATCAAGTATCCTTAAAGGCGGAACCGGGAGAAATTGTAGGAATTTTAGGACCCAACGGCGCAGGAAAGACTACATTGCTGCGTATGCTGGGAATGCTGATGACGCCTACCTCCGGAGAGATCAGGTTGACAGATACTGAGGGCGTTTTGATTGAAGAAATCACAAAGAAAAAGGAGACTATTGGTTATCTTTCCGGAAATACCAAGCTTTATCCACGGTTTTCGATTCGGGAATATCTTCTTTTTCTTGGAGAATTATATGGATATAATAAGCAGGAGTCAGAAAAAAGGACCAAGGAGATTATACGTATTCTTAGCATGGAAGAGTTTGCAGATAATCGAATAGAGAAGCTGTCTACGGGGCAGACGCAGAGAGCCTCAATTGCCCGGTGTCTGATGGCNGATCCTCAGCTTTACATTCTGGACGANCCNACGCTGGGACTNGATATTNTAAGTGCAGATGCCATTATCCGCTTTATGAAGGAGCAGAAGGAAAAGGGAAAGACNGTTCTTTATTCCACCCATTATCTGGAAGAAGCACAGGTTTTGTGNAATCGCATTTATATGATCTGTCAGGGACGGATTGTGGCNGANGGAACACCTCTTGGTCTTATGGAGCAGACCAAGACTGGAAATCTGCGTGAGGCATTTCACAGTATTTTTGATGAAGTCANNNGNCAGNAAGANCAGCAGGGGGAATANAAGNCATGAAAAAGATAGGAATATTAGTCAGAAAAGAAGTTTTNGATATCCTGCGGGATAAGAAGACNCTGATTATNATGGTAGCAGTTCCCGTGCTCCTTTATCCGGCGATNATTATTGGTATGGTTCTGGTCATGAGTTANGCGATGCAGTCTCAGGCGGACAGAGTTCATACCGCAGCATATTCTCAGCAGTATAAAGAAGAGGCTTCTCTTCTTAGCGATGTNTATGAAAGAAACAAAGANGAACTGGATATACAGCTTAAATTTTTGGCAGCAGCGGATAAGGAAGAGTCAAAAGACTNTTATGATGCNTGGATNGATTTTTCGGAAGACGAACAGGGNATACATATTAAGGTGGAATATACTTCNACCAATCAAAACTCGGATTATACCGAAAATGCCCTGAAGAAATTGGCAGACAGATACAGAGAAGAGCTTCTCACCGAGCAATTAGCCGAGAGGGGGCTGACACAGGATTTTCTTTATCCTGTGACTTATGAATCAAAAGACAGCGTGACGGTTTCGGAAAGTGCCGGCATGAGTATGGGCGGCAGTATTGGAATGATGTTGGTAGTCACAATCATGCTGGGAGCCTTTTATCCGGCAATTGATGCAACGACAGGGGAAAAGGAGAGGGGAACATTAGAGACTCTGCTTACCCTGCCGGTCACTAATTTTCAGATGATTATGAGTAAATATATTGCGGTTTCCCTGTTTGCTTGTGTGACGGCTGTTCTGTCACTGCTCTCCCTGGGAGGGTCCGTATTGTTTTTGCTTGGAAGCGCTCTTGGCGAATCATCAGAGGAAATCCTGCACTTTGATCCGCTGACAATGGCCGGATGGATTCCGTTGCTGTTGGTGGTAGTGATTGTAACCGCCCTTTTGATCACTGCATTTTCCATGTGCTTTTGTGTATTTGCCAAGAGTTTTAAGGAGGCAAATAATTATATTACGCCTGTTATGTTTGTGGTTATGTTTGCTTCTATGGCAGCGATGCTTCCATCCCTGCAGCTGGATTATAAGACAGCGCTGATTCCGATTGTGAATGTATCCCTGCTGATGAAACAGGTATTGGCACAGCAGATGAATTTNCCGCTTACGNGNATNANNANTNNAATTANTTTNNGCTATAGTNNTNTGNNTATTTNGATNTTAGCAAAGNTGTATGNCAGCGAGAATNTACTGTTTNANGACGGCTTNCAGAGCTTTCAGCTNTTTGAAAAGCGCTCTGAGATCAAGGAAGGTACGGTTCCGGGGACAGGAGATCTGCTGCTCGGAGTGGTGGTTTTGNTTTTGCTGATCATGTATCTGGGGNCTGCAGTGTCAGTAAGAAGTCCCTTTGGCGGGACAGTCGTAAATCAGCTTTTGNTTTTTGCGGTTCCTCTTTTTGCAGTATGGTATATGAAATCAGATGTAAAAGCATTGTTTTCATTGAAGGCACCGTCACTCAAAAGTGTTTTAGGCGGGGGACTCTTGTATATAGGAACTTTCCTGCTTATGCTTGTGGTCAGTGCCGGATTGACAAGGATTTTTCCGGAAAGTACGCAGAATCTAGAACAGTCCTTTGAGGATATTTTAAAACAGCCCTTTTTCTTAATTTTGCTGGTGACGGCGGTTATGCCGGCTATCGGAGAAGAACTGTTTTTCCGTGGCTTCTTGTGCGGAAGTCTCAGGCACAGACATGGGGCATTTTGGGGAATCCTCCTTTCATCGCTGATATTTGGAGCTTTTCATATGAGCCTTGTGAAGCTGCTGCCGACGGCTATGCTGGGCGCCTGCTTTGCGTATATCGGCTACGCCTCGGGAAGCATTTTTATTGGGATGTTTCTGCACTTTTTAAATAACTTTCTTTCCATGGCTTCTATGGAGTATCCGACGCAGATGGAAAGGTTTTTTCCCATACTTACCAAGGCACAGTTATCTGTGGGCGACATTGTGATTATGATATTTGTGGGTATCTTATGTGGTGTTTTAGGGACACTGCTTCTGAAACCGAGAAGGTTGGGAGGAAATCAAAAGGAATAATTTGATTCTGACGTTGACAAAGCATTTTTACCTATGGTACAATACATTTCGGTGGCACAAAAGCTATCGCAGGCTGCTGTGGCTCAGTCGGTAGAGCGTCGCATTGGTAGTGCGGNGGTCACGGGTCCGATTCCCGTCAGCAGCTTAAAAATCCCTGATGTAAATCAGGGATTTTTTGTTACGAGATCTTATATAGCCGCAATTTCTGGATCATTGTTTTTAGGATGCGCCAGGTAACAGTAGTAAAAGCAAATCCGTACAAAGCTCCGGTTATCACTCTTTTGCAATTGGTTGATTCATAGGGTGTGAGATATTGAACGGTCCCGTCTATGGCCAAGGGCAATAGCAGTAATGCAATAGGATAACCAAAAGTGTGAAAAGGCGCTGTAAGCAAGGCAGCAGCATGGCCTAAGGCTATGCCGGTACATCTTGCACATAAAGGAAATTGATAACCGCTGATAAAGAAACTGCGCTCGGGTTTTTGATGGCATTTACAGTATTTTGCGCAAAGTTCCATCGAGCGGATCCAAATAAGATCGCGATTTTTGCCGGTCATGCTTTGAACTTATTGCCACAGTCAGGGCAGAACCAATAACTGGTGGACTGTATTGTTTTGCCTTTTCCGCATGCTCCACAGAGCAAACCGATGGGACCGAGCAGCAGTGCACCGCAGCATCCCTTCCCTACCGAAAAATCTTTGCCGGACGAAGTGGTCTCGGTGGTAATCTGGCAGTTATTATTTCCACATTTTGGACATTTCATAAAAAGTTCTCCTTTTCCTTTGTATTTCTATATGAATCTCTAAGAGACATTTTTCAGCTGTTTCATATTGTACAGTATCATATTATTCAGATTTTGTAAATTATAAATCAAAAACATGATAAAAGTATTTTGGAATTATGGACAGGCACCAAAACTCATATTGCATTTCGTGTTGCGTAATTCATTTTCAGGGTGTATCTTAATATATTATATTACACTTTTCATTTTATAAGAGTATCCTGAAAGGCTGATTCCTGCGGGTGGCGAGATTGGCGGACGCATCAGCATGTCCCTTTGGCGGGAATGATCAGGAAATGGATGGAGGATATATGGAAAAGGAAGTATCTGCCACACCGAAACTTAAAAAGCCTTACATTCAGGTTCGGAGAAATTCAGGGGAGCTGACTTATGGTGGAGATCAGGGTTTCTTCCGGGGAGGAAGCGGGCCGGATGATGCGCGTAAAAATGCTATGGGTTGTGGAGTGATTGCATTCAGTGATCTTTTGCTTTATTTGGGGAGCAGTGATCCAAATAAAATTACATCCGAAAGCGAAAGTTATGTAAACCGAATAAACGGACAAGATAATTATAAAGAATATTACAATCGCATCTATGGTTTTCTGGGAGGAGTGTCCAAACGCAGTGGTATAAGCGGAATAAAACTGGCAATAGGGTTTAACCGCCTTTCCAAAAGAGAAAAATGGAAGCTTAGGGCATTTTGGGGCATCAGTGCCAAGAAGCTGTATGGGAGGGTGGAAGAGATGCTTGCGAAGGATCTGCCGGTGATTTTATGCATTCCAATGATGCTTTTTAGGAAGGATAAAAAGGAAGGATTGCCGTTTTACCGTATGGAAAACGGAAAACTACAGAAGGCAGCAACGGTTTCTGCTCANTATGTGATGGTCANAGGGATTGTAACANAATANGAAAATGAGGAAGNTGTTTTTGAAATTTCCNNTTGGGGAAANAAATATTNNGTAAACTGGAAAGAATATNAATCTATGATGCGCAGGAATTTTTNGGGNNNAATANTAGNGAANATTNTATATATCAGATAGTAGAAGAGGAACAAAAAATGAAAAAATACAGTATGCTTACGGATGCTCCGGGAAAATCGCTTTTTTTCTTTGCCCTTCCCATGATCCTTGGAAATCTGTTTCAGCAGTTTTATACAACTGTAGATTCCATTATTGTAGGACAGTTTGTAGGGGAAGATGCACTTGCGGCGATAGGTGCATCTTATTCATTGACAACCGTATTCATCATGATTGCCATTGGAGGAGGGATCGGCGCCTCAGTTATTACTTCCCAGTATCTGGGTGCAAAGCTGTTTAACAAGATGAAGACCTCTGTGTATACAGCTTTAATCAGCTTTTTGACGGTCAGTATTTTTCTGGGTATAGTAGGACTGGCTTTTTCTGGGAGGATTTTACAGGGGCTGAATACACCGGAAAACATTCTTTCGGATGCCATGCTTTATCTGAGAATCTACTTTTTGGGCCTTCCCTTTTTGTTTATGTACAATATTCTGTCTTCCATATTTAATGCATTGGGAAATTCCAGAACACCATTGTACCTTTTGATTTTTTCATCCCTGCTTAATATTTTGATGGATCTGGTACTGGTAAGGGGATTTGGCTTCGGGATTGCAGGAGCGGCAGTGGCAACGGTGCTGGCCCAGGGATTGTCAGCGGTGATATCGTNTGGCNNTCTTNNGCTNGNNANNNAANGGATATAAGGAAAAGANTGCGGAGGAGANGCAGGAGGAAGGGAAAGAGNAAAAGNGAATATTCTTTGACATTAGAATGCTGGGTAATATGGTGAAGGTGGCAATTCCGTCCATGTTGCAGCAGTCCATTGTATCCATTGGCATGCTTTTGGTGCAGTCTGTAGTCAATGGATTTGGTTCCTCCGTGCTTGCCGGATACACAGCCGNAATGCGGNTTGAATCAATCTGNNTTGTGNCGATGATTGCATCTGGAAATGCAGTATCTACTTTCACGGCTCAGAATCTGGGAGCAGGATCAATCGAACGTGTAAAAAAAGGGCATGTTGCGGCGGTAAAGATGGTGGCTGCATTTGCTGTTATTATTTGTCTTGTGCTTACACTTTTTCATAAAGCAATCATCAATGCATTTTTGGAGGAAGGGAGCGGTCAGGCGGCCATTCAGACAGGAAATGCCTACTTATCTTTTATTGCATTCTTTTTTGTTTTCATCGGCTTAAAAGCAATTACAGATGGTGTGCTGCGGGGAGCCGGTGATGTGGTGGTTTTCACACTGGCCAATCTTTTGAACCTGAGTATCCGGGTGATTGTTGCATTTGCCTTTGCGCCTGTTTGGGGAGTACAGGCAGTGTGGATTGCCGTGCCCATGGGATGGGCTTCCAATTTTGTAGTATCCTATATTCGTTATTTATCCGGTAAGTGGAGCAGAAAGAAGTTGATACAGGTGCCGGAATCGTAGTAAAATACTTTCAGAAAGACAAAGGAGGACAATGGCGTGCAGCTTTTAGAAGAAAGAATCCGTAAAGACGGGATCATTAAGCCAGGAAATGTACTGAAGGTGGATAGTTTTTTGAACCATCAGATGGATGTGAAATTGTTTGAGGAGATGGGGAAGGAGTTCCGCAGACTTTTTCCCAGTGATAAGATCAATAAGATCTTGACAATTGAGGCATCAGGAATTGGAATTGCCTGTATTGCGGCACAGTATTTTCAGGTACCTGTGGTATTTGCCAAGAAATCACAGAGTATTAATTTGGATGGAGAGCAGTTTACCACCAAGATTGAATCGTTTACTCATAAGAGGGTTTATGATGTGATTGTTGCCAAAAAGTTTTTGGGAAAAGATGATCATGTGCTGATTATCGATGATTTTCTTGCCAACGGATGCGCAGTGGCAGGGTTGATCGACCTGGTAAAGAGTGCCGGGGCGTCTATCGAAGGAGTAGGTATCGCCATTGAAAAGGGATTTCAGGAGGGAGGAGCGTTGCTGCGCAGCAAAGGAGTCCGTGTAGAATCTCTTGCCATTGTAGAAAGCATGAATGCTGAGACGGGGGAGATCGTATTTCGCTCTTAAGCAGGATTTTTGCTGTCATAAATAATGAGCCCCCTGTATTCGGAGATTATCTGAATACAGGGGGTATTCTTGTTGACATGAGGACGGCTCGCAAAGCGTGGCGTCCGTTGTTGCTTTATGAGAAATATCTTGTCATTGCGCCCCGCCGTTACTATCATCCATTGGTGCGGGATCTGCCGGAGGTGGAGCAGCAGCGGCAGCGGCGGCTGCTGCATTTGCCATTTCCGTTCGCTGTTGTTCAATTATGCCTTCTATCTCAGGCTGAGACATAAATTCATAGTTATGAGGACAGGTGTTGGTGGTCTGTCCGGGAACAAATACGGTTGATGTGGTTCCATCTTCATTNGTTACCNCCTGCATTACAGAAGAGCCTTGCTGCNAAACGGGATCTTCCANAGGNATCAGATTTAAAANGNNCTCNACCTTGAAAGGACAGGNTTCGCTGGNAGGAAGCCCTGTGTACTGACAAATNGATCCCTNGTAGTGAACANCACANCTTTNAGTAGGAACGGTTCCNTNGGCAAAGAACTCAGATTTCAGAGTTCCGTCACATAATCCGGCAATCGGTAATTTGCCGGAGCTTGCACATACCGTAGCCTGAACAATACCACTTGCCGGCATTTGGAAGGAGGCGCTGGGCAAATCTTCATGAATACGTGCCATAACGGCGCGCCAGAGCTTCTTTGCCAAATTTCGCTCATCTCCTTTACGGAGCTTGACATTATTGTCGTAGCCGGCCCAGGTAGTAGCGGTATAGTAAGGCGTGTAGCCGGAAAACCATATGTCATTATAATCGGAGGTAGTACCGGTCTTGCCGGCAATTGCCATATTTCCAAAATTGACGGAACCGCCGGTTCCCTGTGTGACAACATCCTGCATGGCATCAGTGAGAAGCCATGCGGTGGTTTCTTTGATTACCTGTCTGGACTCCGGCTGTGTATTATCTAAGATTACATTCCCATCATGATCGACCACTTTGGTATAAAGCTTCGGTTTGATATAAGTTCCGCCATTGGCGATGCAGGCATAAGCCGCATTTAATTCCTCATTGGTGACACCATGGGTCAGACCGCCGAGGGCAAGAGATTGCTGAATGTCGGAATAAATTTGTATCTCACCGTTTACCATAATTTCTTCACGGTCAACGACCGTAGTAAATCCAAAATTCTTAACATAATCATATCCCAATTGAGGGGAGATCAGGGTAAGGGCTTTAACAGTAACAACGTTCATGGACTGTATGATTCCCATTCGGAGGGAATTCAGACCACGGTATTCGGCTCCCCACCAATTATTCACTGGACGTCCATTGACGTAATTAAAAGGAGCATCGTTGATCATCGTTGCAAGCGTAAGACCGGCGCTGTCAAGTGCAGGAGCATAAACGGCAACGATTTTAAAGGTAGAACCCGGCTGACGCGTGGTATCAGTAGCCCTGTTCAGGGTCTTGCTTCCCTCTTTGGCACCGCGGCCACCCACCATGGCAACAACATAACCGGTACTTTGGTCCGCAACCGTCAGGGATACCTGCGGCTGAGGGGTGAGAGAAACATTTTCGTCAAAAACCTCATCTCCCGGTTCCAGTACGGCACTTTGGTAAAGTTCGATATCGGCGTAGGCCTCCTCCTGAGAATTGTAAATCAGATTGTAGGAGGAATTTAGTTCCTTGAAGTAATTCCGCAGCATTTCGGTACTGTGGTTTTCAAAGTCGCCGTTTGACTTTTTGATCGTCAGGGCATAATTTAAATACCAGCGCGTATTTTCCGGATAATTTTCTTCATTGGAAAATACTTCGTCGCAGATAGCCTGAATATGAGGATCCTGTGTAGAATAAATTTTCAGGCCGCCACTGTAAAGAAGGGTAAAAGCCTGAGTTTCGTTATAGCCGGCTGCCAGAAGATCATTCATAACATCATCGGTTAATGCGTCCACAAAGTATGTATTAACCATGGTATCTTCCGAATCTTCATTTACAATCTGAATGCGGGAGTAAACATCATCACNCAGGGCTTCATCGTATTCTGCNTGAGAAATGTATCCCTGCCTNAGCATGTCTNCCAAAACCTTTTTTCGANGATCGGNATTGTTGNCNGGATGNGAAATGGGATTATNTCTGGAAGGATTTTGTGTAATGCCGGCAATGACTGCACATTCCGATAAAGTCAGGCTGTTTACCGATTTATTAAAATAACGAAGGGAGGCAGCCTGAACGCCAAGAGTATTTTGTCCCAAATTGATGGTGTTCATGTAATTTAATAATACTTCGTCTTTGGACATGGACTTGCTCAGTTCGATTGCCAGATACTGTTCCTGGATCTTACGTTTGATGCTTTCTGCATAGCTGTCCTCACTTGTCCAGTCAGTAAAGACGTTATTTTTCAGGAGCTGCTGGGTAATGGTGCTGGCACCCTCCATCCGCTTAAAGCCGGTAGCGAGAGCGGTATAGCCGGCGCGGAAGATACCCTTAATATCAATGCCGTTATGTTCATAGAAACGTTCATCTTCAATGGCAACAAAAGCATGTGCCAGATCTTCAGGAATCATATCCCATGTTACCGGGATACGGTTGGAATTCTGGGAGATCAGCTTTGCAGTCTGATTCCCTTCCAGATCATATACAAAGGTTGAAAATCCTGTAGGAGTGACTTTGATATTTTCAATGCTTGGAGCGGTATCGATTACGCCTTTAAAAATACCGAATGCCATGCTGATACCGATGACACCTACAGCAATAATACCAAGTAAAGACAAATTCAAAACGGCAAGGAGCAGTTTTTTGCCAAACTTAGTAGACGTAGCATGCAGAGACTTCTGCTTGGCTCGTATTCCTTTCTTCGTGTAATTCATATATATGCCTCCATAAAACTCAATTGTATTTCAAGTTTACAACATATAGAGTATACCAAAATGTGGGTATGAAATAAAGTTTTTTTATGATTTATTAAGAATTGTTCACAAATTGATACACTTTTATTCCCGGTTGTGCTAAACTTTTGATAGGGATTTTTGAGGCAGGACAGGATTGTAAAGAGCACCGGCAATTAGTGTGAAGATCGGAGCCAGGAGAGAATATGTTGGAGAGCAGAAAGCAGGAATTTCCTGATTATAAGGTGGTGTGCAGGGCAGGAAACGGTGAATATGAGGAAAAAAAATCCCGCTTCATTGCAAATGTAGTTCCAGTATCTTCTGTGGAGGAAGCAACGGCATTTATTGAAGCCATGCGAAAGAAATACTATGATGCCCGGCATAATTGCTCGGCATATATAATAGGAAGAAACAGAGAAGTGACCAGATGCAGTGATGATGGGGAACCGTCTGGAACAGCCGGGAAGCCGATTTTGGAGGTGCTATTAGGTGCTGAGGTTACGGATGTTGCGGTAGTGGTTACCAGATATTTTGGAGGGACGCTTCTTGGAACCGGCGGACTAGTCCGCGCTTATACGCAGGCGGCGCAGGCCGGACTTGCGGATGCCGGAATTGCAGACATGTGTTATGGAAAAGAACTTACTATCAAGACGGAGTATACAGATGCCGGAAAACTGCAGTATTTGCTGGGAAGCAGACAGATTGAAATACGGGCATCCCGTTATACGGATACGGTGGAGTTCGACATTCAAATTCCGGCAGATCAGTGCCAGGCGGTAGAGAAGGCGTTGACGGAAGCAACAGCAGGGCGTGCCCGGCTTGAGGTGACAGGGGAAGGTTATTATAGGTTAAATGGATAATCTGGAGGTATATGGAGATATGACAATGGATAAGAGTCAAAAGGGACAAGAAGAAATCTATGCGGAGAGATTGGGGAAGGCGAACCGTACAGCGTTGAACTGCTATTTGATTATGGTAACGATTCTGGCAGTTACTTATTTGGCGGAAACGGTTCTTGGTGTCAAAACGATTGCATATCTGCTCATAATTTTGATGGCAGGTTATGGACCGGTGCTGCTGGCTTTTTTCTTTTACAAAAGAAACATGACGCACCCAATGGTGAAACATCTGGTTCCTTATGGTTATGCGCTTGTTTACAGTATTATTATATTTACATCNGATAATCAGNTGGCATNTGCCTATGTAATCCCTATGTTAATTACGATTNCCGTATNNAATGATGTGCTTTATAATCTGAAAATAGGGGGAGCCGTCATTGTTGAGAATATCATCCATGTGGTGGTCTTTTTGGGAAAGGGCGGTTTGGGAGCTGAACAGATCGCGGCGGCGGAAATTCAACTTGCCGTACTGATTGCTACAGTGGCGTTTCTTGGATATACGGCAAAGATATCTTCTCGAATGAATCAGATTGAGATTACACGTGCAGAGGATGAGAAGAATCGCTCCAAGGAGCTGACCGACAAGGTTCTTCAGATCTCATCAGAAATGACACAGGTGATCAGCCAGGTGTCAGAAAAAATATCAGTGCTGGGAGAAGAAGTTCGAGGTACCGGGCATGCTATGAATGAGTTAGCAGGCGGAACCGGAGAGACTGCGGAGGCGGTACAAAAGCAGCTCACCCAGACGGAGGTGATTACGGATAAGCTCAGCCATGTAAAAGGTGCTTCCGGTCAGATTGCTGGTAATGTGATCGAAACACAGGAAGCGCTCGGATTGGGAAGTAAGTATGTAGGACATCTGGTGGAGCAGGTGTCGCAGACAGAGCAGGTGAATGTCCATGTGGCGGCAGAGCTTGGACAGTTAAAGGGTTATATGGAGCAGATGTTTTCCATTATTGAAATGATCAATCAGATCACTTCTCAAACCAGTCTTTTATCGCTCAATGCATCTATTGAGGCAGCAAGAGCGGGAGAGGCGGGAAGAGGATTTGCGGTGGTGGCATCAGAAATTTCCGGACTGGCTTCCCAGACAAAGGATGCTACCGTAAAAATTGAAGAATTGATTCGGAACGTATCTGCAGAAATCGGTAAAGTGGTGGAAATGATCGAAGATATGATCGAGCAGGTAAAAAAGCAAAATGAGACAGTAGGGGAAACCGCGCAGAGCTTTAAGAGAATTTCCACGAATGCAGAAGATATTGAAAGTAATTCAAATGCCCTCACTCATGCGGTTGGAGATCTGGAAGAGGCTAATCGTGTGATTTTGGACAGCATTCAGACGATTTCTGCAATCTCGGAGGAAGTGGCGTCACAAACCAATGCTACTTATGCTTCCTGTGTGGAAAACGAAAAGACCATAAAGCAGCTTATTGAGAAGGCCGGTGAGCTGACAAAAATGGCACAGCAGCTTCAGGCGTGTGAATAAGCAGACTAAGCATTAGCAGACTAAGCATTAGCAGACTAAGCATTAGCAGACTAAGCATTAGCAGGCTGAATACTAGTGGAATAATTTCATTGACAAAGCAGGGGCTGCGGGTCTAAAGTAAGGGGTATAAAATAAATATTAATTGTAAATTGCATTTAAAACAGGCAATTTTCTGAAAGGTGGTGGTTTTTATGAAAAAGAGTATAGCGGTCAGCAATACAGATATTCCTCCTCATGAACGGAGCATAAAAATCACATATAAAGGAGAATTGCTATGGAAGAGATCAAGGAACTTGAAGAGTTAAAGCTTCTTCTTGAAACAAAGCAGTATACCCGGCTCCGTCAAAAAATGGAAGAAATGAACACTGTCGATATTGCGGCGGCGCTTGAGGAGCTGGAAGAGGAGGATTTGCTGAAAATCTTCCGTATTTTACCAAAGAGCATGGCGGCAGATGTATTTTCCTATCTGGAGGTGGACAGTCAGCAGTTCATCATTACCAGTCTGTCCGAAAGAGATGCGGCAGGTATTATTGATAATCTGATGGCAGATGATGCTACGGATCTTTTGGAGGAAATGCCGGCTAATGTTGTCAAAAAGCTGCTTGCCAATGCTAACCCGGAGACCAGACGGGATATCAATCATCTGCTTCGTTATCCGGAAGATTCCGCCGGAAGCATCATGACGGTGGAGTATGTAGACTTAAAAGAAAATATGACAGTCCGGGATGCCATTGACAGGATACGGCAGATCGGACTGGACAGTGAGACAATCAATATCTGTTATGTTCTGGATGCCAAACGAACGCTGGTGGGAACCGTGGCGCTTCGTTATCTTTTAACGAATCCGCCGGATGAGGTAATCGGGGAGATCATGCATGAAAACGTGATCTATATCAATACTTTGATGGATCAGGAAGAGGTAGCCAGACAGTTTCAAAAATATGACTTTACTGCCATGCCGGTGGTTGATAATGAANANCGGCTNGTNGGNATTATNACNGTCGATGATGTNGTGGATATCCTTCNGGAGAGNAGACNACAGAGGATATTGAAAAGATGGCGGCTATCGTACCGTCGGACAAGCCATATATGAAGACAGGGGTTTTTGAAACCTGGAAAAAGAGGATTCCCTGGCTGCTTCTTTTGATGATATCGGCAACATTTACAGGAAGCATTATCACTTCCTTTGAGGATGCGTTAAGTGTCTGCGTGGTTCTTACAGCTTATATTCCCATGCTTATGGATACCGGAGGAAACGCTGGCGGACAGGCAAGTGTGACGATCATCCGCGGATTATCCTTAAATGAGATTGATTTTTCCGATGCTCTTGCGGTGGTATGGAAGGAAATACGGGTAGCGCTTTTATGTGGAATTACGCTTGCAACGGCTAATTTTGCAAAGCTATTACTGTTTGACCGGGTTACCATTACCGTGGCATTGGTGGTATGCTTAACTTTGTTGTCAGCAGTTCTGATTGCCAAGGTGGTAGGGTGTATGCTTCCTATGCTTGCCAAAAAGATTGGCTTTGACCCAGCGGTAATGGCAAGTCCTTTTATTACAACCATTGTGGACGCATTGTCTCTCTTGATTTATTTCAGGATTGCAACATTGATACTGCATCTTTAATAGGGGGATTGTAGATAAATAACAAATGTTATCTGACATGGATTGTCCTTGAATACATGATTAAAATGATAAAACCTGCATCTGTTTTGAGAATGGATGCAGGTTTTTTATTAGAAACTGCTGTAATTGTTATTTGCTGAAAGATGATGTTTAATTTTGGCTTAAGGAAGCTGCCCTCATGGCGGCACGCTTCCGCATGGTAGGATCCAGAATCTTTTTGCGGATGCGCAGAGACTTTGGAGTGATTTCCAAAAGTTCATCGGTATCAATAAATTCCAAGGCCTGTTCCAAGCTGAGGATCTTGGGGGGAGTGAGACGCAAAGCTTCATCAGCGCTGGAAGAGCGGGTGTTGGTGAGCTGTTTTTTCTTGCAGACATTCAGTTCGATGTCCTCTCCCTTTCCGTTTTGCCCGACTACCATACCGGAATAAACCTTTTCTCCGGGACTGATGAATAAGATGCCCCGCTCCTGAGCATTGTAAAGGCCGTAAGTGATTGCTTCTCCAGACTCAAAAGCAATAAGAGAACCCTGCTTACGGTATTGGATATCGCCCTTATAAGGGCCGTAACCGTCAAAAATACTGTTCATGATGCCGTTCCCTTTGGTATCCGTCATGAATTCACCGCGATAGCCGATCAGACCTCTGGAGGGAATAGAAAATTCTAGACGGGTATACCCGCCGCTGGCAGTTCCCATACTGCGGAGTTCTCCTTTGCGCTGACTGAGTTTTTCAATGACGGAGCCGGAAAACTCATCGGGAACATCAATATAGCAAAGTTCCATGGGCTCCAGCTTTTTACCGTTTTCGTCCGTGCGGTAAAGAACTTCTGCCTTGCTGACCGCAAATTCATAGCCTTCTCTGCGCATGTTTTCGATCAGGACAGAGAGATGAAGTTCTCCGCGGCCAGATACTTTAAAAGCTTCAGTGGTATCAGTTTCTTCCACGCGAAGCGATACGTCTGTATTTAACTCCCGGAATAAACGGTCACGCAGATGCCGGCTGGTCACATATTTTCCTTCCTGGCCTGCAAGAGGTGAGTCATTGACCACAAAGTGCATAGCAATAGTAGGCTCTGATATCTTTTGAAAAGGAATCGGAGCAGGATTTTCAGGGGAGCACAAGGTATCGCCGATATGGATGTCGGAAATGCCGGAAATTGCTACGATGGAGCCAATCTGTGCTTCTGTGACATCCACTTTATTTAGTCCGTCAAATTCATATAGCTTGCTGATCTTTACTTTCTTTTGCTTGTCAGGTTCATGGTGATTGACGATCACCACTTCCTGATTGACTTTCACGGTGCCGTTATCCACCTTTCCTACACCAATCCGGCCTACATATTCATTGTAATCAATGGTACTGATCAATACCTGTGTTCCCGCATCAGGATCTCCGGATGGAGCAGGAATATAATCCAGGATGGTTTCAAAAAGAGGAACCATACTGGTACCCGGCTTGTCCATATCAAGGGAAGCAGTTCCTGCTTTGGCGGAAGCAAACACAAAAGGACAGTCAAGCTGTGCTTCATCGGCCTCCAGATCCAAAAAGAGCTCAAGAACTTCATCCACTACTTCTGCGGGGCGTGCTTCCGGACGGTCGATTTTGTTTACACAGACAATAACAGGAAGCTTTAGCTCCAATGCCTTACGGAGAACAAATTTGGTCTGAGGCATTGCTCCTTCAAAGGCATCTACTACAAGGATGACGCCATTTACCATTTTAAGAACACGTTCCACCTCGCCGCCAAAATCAGCATGTCCCGGAGTGTCAATGATATTGATTTTCGTGCCTTTATATGTGACGGCGGTGTTTTTGGAGAGGATCGTTATGCCTCTTTCCCGTTCGATATCGTTGGAATCCATGACACGTTCCGCCACCTCCTGGTTTTCACGGAAAACACCGCTTTGCTTTAAAAGCTCGTCAACCAGAGTAGNTTTGCCGTGGTNTACATGGGCTNTNATTGCTATATTTCTTATATCTTCTCGATTTTGTTTCATTGTCAGCCTCCAGATTGTGACTATTTTTTCTCAAACTGCTTAAGTATAGCACCATATTACAGAGATTGTAAATATGCAAATTTGGATACTATATCTAGTCGTACGAAACAGTAGTCGAATTTCGCGGCAGATAAATGTTCTATAAAGCCAAAGCATTCATATAAATAGTAATACATGGACAGGAAAATCCAAAAATCTTAGGAAAAAATTCTTAAGGAATAAGAAGGGAGAACTGAAATGACAGATAAGGTAATTGAAAACAACCAGGTGGTAATCATGGGAGAAATCGTAAGTGATTTCCAGTTCAGCCATGAGATTTTCGGAGAGGGATTTTACATGATCGACGTGAAAGTACCCAGATTAAGTGAATCCAGCGATATTATACCGCTGATGGTGTCGGAGCGTCTGATTGATGTGGAAGAGGATTATAAGGGGTTGAATATCACGGTTCAGGGGCAATTCCGATCTTATAACCGGCACGAGGAACGAAAAAACCGGCTTGTGCTTTCCGTTTTTGCAAGAGAGATTGAGTTTGTAGATGAAACACCGGAAAGCTCTAAGACCAATCAGATTTATCTGGATGGNTANATCTGCAANGANCCNATTTACAGGAAAACNCCNTTGGGAAGGGAAATNGCNGANCTTTTNCTNGCGGTGAACAGNCCCTATGGNAAGAGTGATTACATACCCTGNATCTGCTGGGGNNGNAATGCCAGATTTGCNAGCNNNTTTACGGTAGGAACNAGATGNGAGATCTGGGGAAGNATCCAGAGNCGGGAATACATCAANAAGATTTCCGANGAAGACGCACAAAAAAGAGNGNCANATGAANTATCCGTCNGCAAATTAGAACTTNTGGAAGNTCAGNGATAGGAATATCAAGAAGCTGACAAAGCTAAAGCGGCAGAAAAAGGGAAAGAAAGTTGATTTTTACACACTTCTATGTTATGATAAGCAACGTACTTTCAAACAAGAGGAAAATGTGTTTGCTGAAAATACGTATGAGGTGAGATATGAAACAGGGACTTATTCACATATACAGCGGAGATGGACATGGAAAGTCACCAGCTGCACTCGGAAAGGCAGTCATGACTGCGGCACAGGGTAAGAACGTTGTGATCATCCAGTTTTTAAAGGAAAAAGGCCTTGCGGACTCTGAGTTTTTACACAGGTTAGAGCCGGAGATCAAAGTTTTTCGGTTTGAGAAATCAGATTTGAATTTTTTTGAGCTGCCGGAAGAAAAGCAGACAGAAGAAGTCATTAATATTAAAAATGGAATCAATTTTGCCAAGAAAGTTCTGGTCACGGGGGAGTGCGATCTTCTCATCCTGGATGAAGTTTTAGGTCTTGTTGATAATGGAATTATCAGTGTGGAGGATTTGAAGACTCTTCTGGAGGCAAGAGATGAGGAGACAGACATTATCATGACGGGGATATCCCTCAATGATGAGATCTGTATGCTGGCGGACGAGGTTTCAAGAATTGAGACACTGAAGTTTAAATGCTGGTAGCATTTTTTGCAATATTGTAAGCATGAAATCATAGCATCTATGCGTTGACAGCTATAACGCGTGGTGCTATGATTATTACATATAAAAGGAACAATTTCATAAGCTTTAAGAGGTAGAGGTTGCGTGTTTTATGAGTAGTTTTTTGGATGTGGCAGGCACAGTGGAAAAAAGATGAAAGGAAAAAACGCCGAAAGAAGCCGTATTCCTGCAGACGGAGTCTTGGGCATACAGTTAAGAGCTGTATGACTGTCATCAGAAATGATGGGGCGCTATCCGATGAAGAAGACTTACAGTAATCGGTGCGCAGAAGTTTAGATGTGCATCGTTTTTTATGCGCAGGGGGCGCACAGAGGAATTTTGCGGCGAAAATGTCAGCATTTCTTAAAGGAGGAGAAGATATGGCTATTTTTACAGGAGCAGGTGTTGCAATCGTTACGCCGTTTAAGGCAGACGGGGAAGTTAACTATGAGAAATTTGCGGAGCTGATTGAGGATCAGATTAGTGGTGGAACCGATGCAATCATCGTGTGTGGAACCACAGGAGAATCTTCAACACTAACCCATGAGGAGCATTTGGATGTGATCAAGTTCTGTGCGCAGCAGGTGGCAGGAAGAATCCCTGTTGTTGCAGGAACCGGTTCCAATTGCACGGAGACAGCAATTTACTTATCCACGGAAGCAGAAAAGTTTGGTGTAGACGGACTTCTTCTGGTTACGCCTTATTATAACAAGGCAACACAAAATGGTCTTTATGCGCACTTTAAGAAGATTGCAGATTCCGTAAAATTACCTTGTATTCTTTACAATGTACCCAGTCGTACTGGATGTAATATTGCACCGGAAACTGCAGTAAGGTTATGTACCGACGTGGAAAATATCGTAGGAATCAAGGAAGCAAGCGGAAATATTGGTCAGGTGGTGAAGCTGATGTCTATGGCAGACGGAAAAGTAGATCTGTATTCCGGCAATGACGATCAGATTGTGCCGCTTCTGGCGCTGGGAGGAAAGGGCGTTATTTCTGTTTTATCTAATGTGGCTCCCAGACAGACCCATGATATTTGTGCAAAATATTTTGCAGGAGATGTTGCAGGAAGCTGTGCGGAGCAGCTTCGGGCAATTCCTTTATACGACGCTTTATTCTGCGAGGTCAACCCGATTCCTGTCAAGATGGCGCTTAACCTGATGGGCAAGGAGGTAGGTTCCTTAAGATCACCGCTTACCGACATGGAAGAAGCAAATACTGCCAAATTGAAAAAGGCAATGGAAGAATATGGATTATTGTAAGAAACAGGGAGGTACTTAATCATGGTTAAAGCAATTATGCACGGCTGTAACGGCAAGATGGGACAGACAATTGCTGGTCTCGCTGCAGAAGATGCGGAAATAGAATTGGTGGCTGGAGTGGATGCCTATGACGAAGGCAAAAATTCCTTTCCTGTTTTTACCAATATTGATGAGTGTGATGTGCCGGCGGACGTGGTGATTGATTTCAGTGCCGCACCTGCGGTGGATGGATTGCTTGCTTACTGTGTCAGCAGACAGGTTCCCTGTGTGCTGTGCACCACCGGATTGTCAGAGGAGCAGTTGAAGAAGGTAGAGGAAGCTTCCGGAAAGGTGGCAATTTTGAAATCTGCCAATATGTCGCTTGGAATTAATATGCTGATGAAGCTTTTGAAGGAGGCGGCAGCCATTCTGGTTCCGGCAGGCTTTGATGTGGAAATTGTCGAAAAGCATCATAAGCTGAAGGTGGATGCACCCAGCGGTACGGCGCTTGCATTAGGTGACAGCATTAAGGAAGCGTTGAACGGTGAGTATGAGTATGTTTATGACAGAAGCGGCAGAAGGCAGAAGCGCCCTCAGGCGGAAATTGGTTTTTCAGCTGTCCGGGGTGGAACCATTGTCGGTGATCATGATGTGATTTTTGCCGGTGCCGATGAAGTGATCACTTTTTCCCATTCTTCTTATTCTAAAGCTGTTTTTGGCAAAGGGGCTGTTCAGGCCGCTAAGTTCCTGAAAGGAAAACCGGCGGGCATGTATCAGATGAGTGACGTGATCGGCTGATTGGAAAAGGGGTTGAAACAGGGAATGAACGAACTGGAATTAATGGAACTGAAATATTTAAAGAGCCTCGCAAATCAGTATCCGAATATTGCGGCGGCATCCACGGAGATCATAAATCTGCAGGCTATTTTAAATCTGCCTAAGGGGACAGAGCATTTTCTTACAGATATTCATGGAGAATATGAACAGTTTAATCATGTTTTGAAAAACGGTTCCGGCTCGGTACGCCGGCAGATTGACGAGGAATTCGGCAATACCCTTAGTAATAAGGATAAGAAATCTCTGGCAACACTGATTTATTATCCCCATGAAAAGCTGGATATAGTTCTGCAGCAGGAAGACAATGTTGAGGACTGGTATAAGATTACCCTTCATCGACTGGTGCAGATTACAAAGAAGGTGGCGTCGAAATATACCCGTTCTAAGGTCCGCAAGGCACTGCCAAAGGATTTTGCTTACATTATCGAAGAATTAATTACGGAGAAAGCAGAAGTTTCCGATAAAGAAGGCTATTATAATGAGATCATCCACACCATCATCAGGATTGGCAGGGCACAGGAATTTATTGTTGCACTTTGCAATCTGATTCAGAGATTGGTAGTAGATCATCTGCATATTGTGGGAGATATTTATGACAGAGGGCCCGGTCCTTATGTGATTATGGACACGCTGATGAATTACCATTCTGTGGATATTCAGTGGGGAAATCATGATATCGTGTGGATGGGGGCAGCCTGCGGTCATCTTCCGTGCATTGCTACAGTGCTTCGGATCGCAGCCAGATATGGCAGTCTGGATACCTTGGAGGATGGATATGGGATTAATCTGATTCCGCTGGCGACTTTTGCACTGGATACTTATCAGGATACGAATTGCGATGTTTTTGCCATCAAGTACAATACAGATTACAATACCAAGGATCTGAGCATGGATATGAAGATCCATAAGGCGATTGCAATCATTCAATTTAAGCTGGAGGGACAGCTGATCAAAAAACATCCCGAGTTTCAGATGAATGACCGTCTTCTTTTGGACAAAATTGATTATGAAAAGAAAACTGTTATGGTGGATGGAATCGAATATGCCATGAGAGATACGGATTTTCCTACGGTTGATCCGGCGGATCCTTACAATCTGACGCCGGATGAGGAACAGGTCATGGCGAGGATCCGGCAGGCATTTTTAAAATGTGAAAAGCTCCAGCGGCATGTAAGATTTTTATTCTCGAAAGGCAGCCTTTATAAGATCCATAATTCGAATCTGCTCTATCACGGCTGTGTTCCTATGGATAAAAATGGGAAATTCCTGTCAGTTAATGTGGAAGGCAAGAAATATAAGGGTAAGGAACTTTATGACGTTCTGGATAACCTTGCGCGAAAGGGCTATTATGCCAAGAATGATCCTGCCGGAATGAGAAAGGCGCAGGATTATATTTGGTATATCTGGGCAGGGCCCAATTCTCCGGTGTTTGGAAAAGATAAAATGGCCACCTTTGAGCGTTATTTTATCAGTGAACCGGAGACCCATAAAGAAACAAAGAACAGCTATTATTCTCTGCTGGACCGGGAAGATGTTTTGAACCGTATTTTGGAAGAATTTGGACTAGATACCAAGAAATCCCATATTATTAACGGGCATGTCCCGGTGGAACTGAAAAAGGGAGAAACGCCAATCAAATGCGACGGAAAGCTTCTTATTATAGATGGAGGTTTTTCAAAGGCATATCAGAGCAAGACGGGAATTGCGGGATACACGTTGGTGGCAAGTTCTCACGGAATGCGTCTGGTAGCGCATGAACCCTTTGAATCTACAGAGGCAGCCATTTTGCAGGAGTCGGATATTTTTTCAGATTCCACGGTTGTGGAAATGGCTCCTACAAGAATACGGGTTGCAGATACCGATGTGGGGAGAGAGCTGAAAGAGAGTATCAAGCAGCTGGAGCAGCTTTTGCAGGCATACAGAGACGGAACAATTATTGAAAAATGATCATAAAACAAGGAGGACAGAAAACTGTACCTCCTTGCTTTTAGGGTTTACCACCCGCTGAGCGGATGATTATTTGGCAGATGCTGTGGCAGTTGTGCCGTTTGTGTCAGTACCGTTTGTTCCGGTACCATTTGTACCTGTGCCATTTGTACCTGTGGTGTCATTACCATTGCCAAGTACATCATCGGTGAGATCGGAAACACCATCGGTAATATCATCTACTACATTACCGACAGCATCACCGGCATCGTCCAAAATGGAATCACCATCGTTTCCTGTTCCGGCAGTGGCATCATTCAGATTATCATTTGAGGTTCCGACACCGCTGCCTGTGTTGGTATCGTTACCGTTTGTGATGCCGTTAGTGTCCTCGCCGGCCATATTACCGGCTCCGCCATTGTCTATGGTTCCGCCGGTAGTATTTCCGTTTCCGGCAGTGCCATTATCTGTAGTTGTGTTGTTGCCGGCAGCTCCTGCCATGTCGTTTGCATTGTTCTTTTTGTCAGTTCCGCAGGCCGTAAGAATACAAAGCATTGCAAGGACGAGAGATACCGAAATAAGTTTTCTCATTTTTTTCATAATGAACCTCCTTATAACTAACAGAACCGCATGCTATCAGTTCTTTGTTATTATGCACGGAAGAATGTGAAAATATGCAGACAAAAATAATTTTAAGAAAGGCTGTTCTTTCATATGAGATTTAGACCATGTATTGATATTCATAATGGCAAAGTAAAACAGATTGTGGGCGGAAGTCTTACTGATCAGGGAAATCATGCTTCCGAAAATTTTGTTACAGATCAAGGCGGAGAATTTTTTGCAGATTTTTATCGAAAAAAAAATCTTCCGGGAGGACATGTGATTCTTCTGAATCAGGCAGAAAGCGAATACTATGAGCGGACAAAGCAGCAGGCATTATCAGCCCTTAAAGCTTATCCGGGCGGTCTTCAGGCAGGAGGAGGAATTACTCCCTATAATGCAGAAGAGTTTTTGAAGGCCGGAGCATCCCATGTGATCGTCACTTCTTATATTTTTTCAGACGGATGCCTTCACAGAAACCGATTGAAGGAATTATGCGGTGCAGTGGGAAAAGATCATCTGGTTCTTGATTTAAGCTGCAGAAAAAAAGGAGAGTCATACTATATCGTTACCGACAGATGGCAGAAATATACGGANGTGTGTCTTNATGAAGAAACAGTTCAGGAACTTGCCNGATTTTGCNATGAATTTTTGATTCATGGAGTGGATGTGGAAGGGAAATCGGGAGGAATCGAAGAGAATCTGACAGCACTGCTTGGAGAAATNTGCATGATTCCGGCTACCTATGCAGGCGGTGTACATAATTTCCAGGATTNGGAAAAGCTCNAAAAGCTGGGGAAGGGAAAAATAGATGTCACTATAGGNAGNGCNCTGGATTTGTTNGGTGGNAATATGGGNCTTAATGACGTACTAAATTATATAAATAATTAAAAAACAACCTATCTCTTATGAGACGAATCTCATGTGAGATAGGTTATTTCCTTAATCTGATAAAACAATATTACAAATCCTACATAAAATAAACATTTATATTAAGAAGAGAAACATCGTATTATGGATTAATTTGCTANNATCAATCACCTGATTATAACTTTGTTACGTTTACGGCCTGAGGTCCCTTTTCGCCATTNACTACTTCGAACTCTACAGCAGCGCCCTCTTCGAGAGACTTGAAGCCTTCCATATTAAGTCCTGAGTAGTGTACGAATACATCGTTACCTGACTCGTCAGAGATGAAACCGTACCCTTTTTGGTTGTTAAACCATTTTACTGTACCTTTGTTCATTGTAGATACCTCCAAAAAAAAATAAGTATTAGCTCCCGTTACAAAACATTGTAACAAGTCAATGGTAGCATAGTCGTTTTTANTTGTAAAGCAAAATCTANCGGAATTTTCAATATTTTTTTATGAGAGAGNCTCAAAGCATATGAAANAGTAAATANNGTTGTTCTATTTTGCATATTGTGATAAAATACAAATAATTGAGCAGTTCCCCTAGAGTTGAATGGAGGCAGAAATGGAACAACAGTCTAAAACAAGAACCCGATATGCGCTGCTTCTTGTGACCGAAAAAGACAATGGAACTATGAAGCAGCACACGATTAGTTCGGCACTTGTAGAAGTGACAATAGCAGTTCTTTTTGTGATTGCGGTAGCGGTAATCTGTAAATTTATTTATGACGGAATTACCCTGAAAGATGCAAGGCAGGAGATCGTGAGTCAAATTATTTTAATCAATAATCTGACAGATGAAAACGAAGCATTATCTGTAGAAAATTCCACATTATCAAACAAAGTAACCGTTCTCAGTGAGGCCGTGAGCATGAAGGTGGCCACTGAAGATGCGATTTCACAGGAGCTGGTTGAGAACGCGATACCAAAAGGCTTTCCTTTGAGCGGGTCTGCAACCATGAAGGAAGCGGAGGAAGGAGACCCGATGCTGATCTTTACGTCAGTGCAGGGGGTTAATGTGGTCACCAGCGGAACCGGAACAGTGGTTAGTGTGAGTGCGGATGAGGAATACGGAAACAGGATTATTATTGATCATGGTAATGGTTATCAATCCATATACCGAAATGGCGGGACTGCNTTAGTNAAAAATGGNGAGNAATTANGAAAAGGTTATATTTTATTTTCGATAGGAGAAGAGAATCAAGAACTTGGTTATNAGGTTATGAAGGATGATGAGTACATTGATCCAATGCNGGTNGTAGATATAAACGGATAATCCGTAAGGATTATCCGTTTGTTTTTTCCAATCGTTCAAAGATCATATCATATCCGTCGTTTCCGTAATTCAGGGAACGATTTACACGACTGATGGTGGCTGTGGAAGCACCGGTCTTTTCGGCTATTTCCAGATAGGTTTTGCGGTCACGCAGCATAGATGCAACTTCATAACGCTGGGAGAGGGAGAGCAGTTCATTGACAGTACACAAATCCTCAAAAAAACTGTAACATTCCTCTTTGCTGTTAAGACATAAGACCGCCTCAAAAAGATGATCCACGGCGGCGGTTTGTATTTTTTTGTTCATATGAAAATACCTCCCGGTAAATATATTCGTACAGTAGAATTTTAACATACTAAAGTTTTAAAGTAAAGCAATAAACAATTTAAACGATGCTTGTCATGTAGTTTTAAATACTATATAATATTCTTAATGCTATAGTAAACGACATAACAAGTAATGACCGCCAAAGACGGTATGATAAGGAGCGGAATTTGTATGACAATAGATAAGGACGATCTGCTGAACAGCATTTTAGCCAGTTTAGGGAGAATTAAGCATATCGAGCTGGATGACATTCCCAACATTGATCTGTATATGGATCAGGTGACTACCTTTATGGACAGGAAATTGAAAAATACTACCAGATATCCCGAGGAGGGAAAGATCCTGACCAAGACCATGATCAACAATTATGCAAAGAATGATCTCCTTCCTCCTCCGGTAAAGAAGAAATACAGTAAAGAACATATGATTCTTTTGATTTTTATATATTATTATAAGGGAATCCTTTCCATTAACGATATCCAGACGTTACTGAGGCCAATTACGGAGAAGTATTTTCATACCAGCGGCGAACTGGATCTGGGGGCGGTATATGAGGAAGTGTTCGGACTAGAACAGGGAGAAGTCGCCAGTCTTAAGGAAGATATTGTAAAGAAATACGAAGCATCTAAGGAGACTTTTTCGGCTGCGCCGACAGAGGATCGGGAAATCCTTCAGATGTTTTCCTTTATTTGTATGCTAAGCTATGATGTATATGTAAAAAAGCTGTTGATTGAGAAGATGGTGGACAGCTTTGGCACTGCGGTTGCGGAGGAAGAAAAGGCAGGGAAAGCGGATGGAAAGGACAAGAATGCTAAGAATACTGGAAAATAATGGATTTCTGGTAGATGAAGGACTGCACTATTGCGCTGGTGTGGAAAGAATATACCGGGAAGTTCTTGACAGTGCGGCTAAGGAAGGGGAAGAAAAGATTCCTGTTCTTGACCAGTGTATGGAGGAACAGGATTTTCACAGATATCAGATTGAGATTCACGGTATTAAGAATGTGGCCCAGACCATTGGTGATACCCGGTTATTTGAAGCGGCATCTGTGCGGAATGATGCCCTGAAAGCGGGGAGGTATGAGGAGGCGGTTAAGGGACATAATGCATTTCGGAAATTATATCAGGAAGAAATAGCCCTGATACAGGAAGCAATATCAGAATAAAGATAAGCATAAAGCAGCTGCCCGGTATAGATTGCCGGGCAGCATTTTTAGGAAGATTATTTTCTGGAAGAAAAGAATGCAGTCATAAATACGGCAGGAGAATTCCAGTAAATGGTGATCTCGTTGGTGGAATAGCTTCCTACATCATCCACATAGCACTTCATCGGTGCGGTTCCCGGGGCAATCGCAGCCTCAGCGGCAGGATCACAGGGAGTNTTAAAGNGACCGCCGCTGACCCAGCCCGGCATGGGAAGATCGATNCCNNCGGCAAATGTGACGCGGTTGTGAGGATTCTTAAAAGNGTTTTCACCAAAGCCCGTCACATAACTGATATCAAGAGCNTTGCAGCCAAGCANNTAGTGAAGCTGGTTGAGGGCTGCNGTTCGATATTTTTCAGATTCNTCTTTTTCCGAAAGAAGTCCGGCAAGGATCAAAAGCATGGANCGGTTACATACCACCATATTGCTTCCCCANANGAAATCNTCCGGAGCCATGGCNAGATGATAACCGGAGTCCTTTTGAAGCTGGCAGAGCCTGTCTGCTTCCCGGAATAGAATTTCCCGGTATTCTNCTTCAAGNTCTCCGGCAGAATGTGAAGGATCGATCAGGACGGTGAGGGTAGCAAATCCGGAGACATCCGTCCAGCCAAAATCCGTTTTNCCAAGGGANATTGCACTATATTCCTTNAGNCGTTTATAGTAGTCNGNTGCATTTTCCTTATCGGTGCGGAGGAGTTCTGCACTTGCCCAAAGTCTCTCATCNAGATCGCACTCATCATCATATTCGCCGGTATTACTGCCTTCCGGGTTATAGAACCCTACATAAGGATTNGTTTCCAGCCAATTCCATGCCCGGCGTGCAGCNGCAAGCGCATCNGCAGCGAAATCNGGAAGCNAATCTTTNTAAATGCGGGAAGCTAATGCCATCACNGCGGCAAAATCAGCGGTTGCCATAGAGGATATCGGATAGATCATAAACTGNGCATGGTCTTCTTCCGGCATAATAAAGTCAATATGATTAAANGAGGTAAGNTTATGGTAACAGCCGCCGGAAGGAGCCTGCATTTTCAGCATCCANTTNAGTTCATAAAGACATTCACTTANAAAGTCNGGCATTGCGCTGCCGCTTTCCGGAATATTCANATNCATCTGTAAGCTTTCCGGAAAAAGCTCATAGGCATATAAAAGGTGTCCAAGAGCTACAGCACCTGGGGAAGTATAGCGCCCGAAATCTCCGGCATCATGCCAGCCGCCNGTCATGTCAAAGCGTTCCGGNTNCGGAGCTTTGGAAATATANTCNTCAAGAAAGATGGAAGGNGCGGTATGACATGCANCNTGAGTATAGATNCCTGCGTGNTCGCTTTNNAGAGAACAGCCGCANCTTTGATAGTAGAAGGCNTTCATAAGATTCTTTTTTAATTCATCNTATACATGATNATNAATTTGAAAGGTGTGTGANTTCTCGCCNTTGCNGGCAAGNATATAGTAGCGTCCCGGTGTNNGGATNCATGAAAAATCAATTGAGTAAACAGTCTCACCTGCGCATGCATCCTCTTTTGCGGGGGACGTGGTGCCATCGAAAACGCTATGCTGGGTATCCGCACAAATTAACTGGAAATTACATGGAAAAGTAGAAACAGCTGCTTTTTCCGCATTTGGAAGATATCCCACTTGGTTTACATAAATTCCCATAATCAAACCTCCGTTGTCATAATATTATCTTTATCATACAATGCTTAAGAGGGGTTGGCAATTAATTTATAGCTAGAATTCTTCTTTTTCTACTTTAAAAATAAAATAATAAAAATTTTTTAAAGAATATGAAGATGTTACAAAAAATGGTTCGTTATAATAAATGAGAAATGAAAACAGACAGAAAGCGGGGTGGAAAAAATAAGTACTGCGGAAAAGACAGTAGCCTGTACGGAAAGCAGGCTGGAGGAATTAATTGATAGTTATGATAAGCTTGTTTTTTCCATCTGCTATAAACTGACCGGAGATTACTTTGCTGCGGAGGATTTGACTCAGGAAACATTTCTCTCGGCATTTCAAAAATATGAAACCTTTGATGGAGTCAATGAGAAAGCGTGGATATGCAGAATTGCCACAAATAAGAGTATTGATTACCTGCGCAGCGCCAGTCGAAGGAATGTACCTACAGAGGACAGTTTTTTTGAAGCTGCAGTGGAAAACCGGGGATCGCCGGAAGAAATCTGCATAGAGGAAGATGTAAAGCAGAGGCTTCATATTTATTGTGGTCAGCTAAAACCTCCCTATAATGAGGTGGCAAGGGCATATTATTTGGATGAGCAGAGCCCGAAAGAGATCGCTTTGAAACTGGGGCAGAACGTAAAAACCATACAAACGCAGATTTACAGGGCAAGAGAAATGCTGCGAAAGATCTACGGAAAGGAGGAATCGGTATGAAAGGATATCCTACGGACGAAGAATTGAATCTTTTGATTGAACAGTTGGAAGAGCAGGAATTGTATGTGCCAAGGCACTTGAAAGAAGAAATTATGAATAAGGCATTTCCCAAACAAACCGAGCAGGCGCAGCCAAAGCACAAAAGAGGCAGAACGGAATCGATTACACTTTTTACGTATCGTCTTAAAATTATAGCAGGTATGGCGGCAGCGCTTATTATGCTCATACTCATTCCTTTTCAGGCAGAAGCAGATATGACAGCAGACGATGCCGCGAGGCAGCAAAAACGCTCCGAAGCTATGGAAGAGAAATATATGAACAGCAATGGCAGCAGTGTAAACAACTTATTGAATGAGGGAACCAGAAGAATTGGTGATAAGATCAATTCCTGGCTTGGAATAACGGAAGAATATCCGGTAAACAGTTTATTTGAAATGATGAATGGAGGAAATCATTATGAAAACTAAGAAAAAGAACAGATTTTTAACTTTTTGCTTCTCGTGTCTGCCCGGAGCGGCGGAAATGTATATGGGATTTATGAAGATGGGAGTCAGTATGATGCTTTTGTTTTTTGCCATGATCATGCTGGCAGTCGGACTGCATCAGNGAGTAGTCGNTATGATTGGTGTGNTNGTATGGNTTTACANNTTCTTTCATNCAANTCATCTTGCCGGGCTTTCTGATGAAGAGTTTGAAAAGGTGGAGGATAACTATATATTAGGAATGGATGGGATTCCCGGGGTTCGCTCTATGGTGGATAAACATAACAAATGGGTGGCAGGAATTCTGATTTTTATCGGAGTATGCTTTTTGTGGAATTCTGTGGAGGATCTGCTTCGGTCAGTACTGCCGCAAATGTATCAGTTTATTCCCAGAATGATGTGGAGAATCGGCAATTACATTCCCAGTCTGGTGGTTGGTGTGTTAATTATCTTTGTGGGTATTAAGATGATTAAAGGGAAAGAAGCATCTTTGCCAGATGATACGGAAAACTAATAGAGAGGAGTCACATGCAGATGGGTAAACAGACAATCAGAATCCGCAGGATAGGTTCTGTGACTTTTGGAGTTGTTTTAGTAATAACGGGTGTTATATTTTTGCTCCAGCAATTTATTCCCAAGATAGATTATGTGATAGTATTCCGTTTTTGGCCGATTGTGCTGATCGGACTGGGAATCGAGGTTTTATTGGGGAGCAGACAGAAGAATGTTGAGGTACTGGATGAAGAAGGGAAGATAGTGGAACAAAACAAGGTGATCTATGATGTCCCGGCAATTGTGCTGACGATGGTGCTTATCTTCTTTTCTATATTTATGGCCATAATGAATTGGGCACTGATTCATTCTCAAGATATTTATTTCAGATGGTGAAGAGGAGTATAATAATACTCGGAGTATAGCATTACCCCGGATTTAGAAGATCCGGGGTGATTTTTTTGCGCGGACGGCATAAGCCAAGCTGAAATGCCTGCATTTCAATTTGGCGCCGCCCGCGAACGTGAGAAACTCGCAAAGCGTGTTTCTCATCGTTTACTTAGAAGCAGCTTTTTGGGCGAATTGCGTGGTTACTAACTTGTCATAGGGAACACGCTCAGGAAGTTCACCGGACTGCTCTAAGATATTTTGAAGGAGCATAAAGGAGTCCTCTTCAAAGATTAGATCAGTTTTCCAAGTATCCTGTTCATAATACCGTGTAATGATGGTAGTGAGGGTAGCAAGATCTGTTTCCTCAAATTGCGGTTGGATAACTTTGGCAATTTCTTCCGGAGTATGAGAGGAGACATAATCCATTCCTTTTTGCAGCGCATTGGTAAAGGATTGAATCAACTCAGGATTTTGGTCCAAATAGCTCTTTTTAGCGCTGAATGCGGTGTAAGGGACATAGCCGGAATCTTCACCTAAGGAAGCGACTACATAACCATCACCTTTGCTTTCCAGTGAGGTGGCGTGCGGCTCAAATTCCACCGAAAAATCCCCTTGGCCGCCGGAAAAGGCTGCTGCAGTGGAGCCGAAATCAATACTCTGGTCAATGGTCAGGTCCGATTTGGGATCAATCCCATTCTTCGCTAAAATGAATTCAAACACCATCTCGGGCATACCGCCTGCCTGACGCATCACAATGTAAATAATTATCCGATAGCTGCCAGGATGTGATTCCTACAGGTAAATTCGGGAGAAAATTGTTGGTCAGGGCGGTAATTTCTTCTCTTGATTTCACAATATCATAGGGTTTCAGTGGATTGTCCGTATCTTTCAAAATTTCCAATTCTTTCATTAGTCTGACATAGGGAAGGATACTCTGCTTTGTTTTCTTAAATCCGAGAGCAGTCAGATGCTCGGAAAGGTATCTGGCAGAAGTGTATCCACGTTCATCCTCGATAATCAGCTTCATTACGATAGCAATAATCGTATTTTCTCTGCGGTTTATTTCAACCGCCGGGTTGGAACTGATTAAATTTGATAATCCGTATTTTAACGTGATTTCCGGCAGTCCATTTTCATCTACGTCAATTCGGTCAACCAAAAGTTCTATGTCTCTGCGGTCAAGTGTTCCTTTGGCAATGAGTTGATCTGTCGCATCCAGAGCATTTTGAGGTTTATCTTTCCTGGTTGATGTTTTTAGGCCTGCCGTATTTAATACTTGTATCTGCATTTCCAGATTGTGAATCTGTGAAAATAGATCATTCTGTAATGCTTCATAAACTTCACTGATTAAGCCTTCATTTCCGACAGAGAAGGATAAATCTTTTATTTTTTGAGTAAGCAGTATCTTTAGCTGTGACTCTTTTTCTTCAAGGACTAATTGCAGCTCCTGCTGTTTTTCTTCTGTGGATTTCTTTTCTTTTTCCAAATCCTTCAAATCATAGGCGACAATTACATCACACAGGGTATTACGGCACAGCTTAACATAATTTAGAACATCCTCCATTAGATCTTGTTCTTCAATCAGATGAGCTTTGGTACAGTAATGCCTGCCTTTTGTATTATAAGTGGTGCAGATATAATATTTTCGTTCGCTGCCGGAGGTTTTTCGCTTAATGGGTGTTAATCTGCTTTTGCAGTCCTTACAAAACAGACAGCTTCCGAAGGGATTCGGAATGTCTTTTCCGGGCCATTGTCCCCGGCTGCCACGATAATTGGTGCGGTTTCGCTTTTCTTTTAATTCCTGTACCAAAAAAAACGTTGCTTTGTCAATAATTGCAGGATGGTGATCCTCAAAAGTATACTGTTCTTCCTTAGGTACGCGTTTGTCTTTTCCATGAACGGTGTTTCTTGATCGCTTTTTCAGACGCAATGTCCCAATATAAAAATCATTATTCAGCAAATCTTTTACCATTCCATCCGACCATTTTACTGCAATCGTTCGCCGGAGCAGGCGCCCTTGTTCCATTTCCCGCCTATGGAGAATCATGGACGGAGTGGGAATTCCCTGATCGGTAAGATAGTTGGCAATCTTTCGGTAACCAGAGCCGGAGATGTACATTTCAAAGATCATCTTCACATATTCTGCTTGTTTGGGAACAATTTCCAGAGTGCTTTTATCCTTTGCATTTCTGCGATAGCCCAAAGGAGGCTGGGTTATCAAGGTTCCTTCTTTTTGTCTTGCGCCGATGGCACGCCTTATTTTTTGACTGGTATCCTTTATATAACGCTCGTTAAACCATGTTTTAATACCGATCGTATCATCACAGGAATCCATGGAATCGTAATGATCATCGATAACAATCAGGTGCTTCTCACGCTCCTGAAATTCATCCAAAAGAAGAAGTACTTTTGCATTGTGCCTGCCCAGTCTGGAAAAATCCTTCACATATACCGTATCAATATCCCTGTCCAAATCAGCCATAAGCTGTCCAAAGCCGGGACGGTCAAAAAGATAACCGGACACACCGTCATCCTCGTACCAGCGGTCAATGACCCTGCCATGTTCTGTTGCGTATTGATTGATAATCAGCTTTTGGTTCTCTATAGATGTATAATTTCGTTTGTCATCATCTCTGGAAAGGCGTACATACCCCGCATTCATATTATTCCCCTTCCTGTGTCATCTCCCCAGTGATTTCTGATTAACGCTTTCATTCCGATATGGATATCATTACTCGGCTGGCTGTCAAGGTATGTGACAACCCGGAATCCGATTCTTGTAAAGCGTTCTTTTGCAGTGTCAAAATCTTCCTGCGTGGAAAAATGATCCCGCCAAAGATAATAGGTTGGCTTATTTATGATTATCATATCCTTTCTGTGTATCTCTCGTTTTTGCATAAAAACAGAGTTTTATTTAGTATATGAAAAGTTATCTTGTCCGGTGTCTGTCCGAGTAATATTTTTCAGACATCAGGAAACTTATATTTCCAAGCTGTACTTATTGCTTGGGAGGTTATTAACGTTCGGACTGTGACTATACAGGAGTATTATTATCTATCGCCTGTAAGAAACAAAAGAAATTTTTGGTTCAAGAAAGTGCTTTCACTATTTAATAAAAAGATTACAGAACATAAGTTTTGGCCCTCTTGAGTTTTCACAGTATGGGCATTTTTGTATTAGTAAAAGAAGAAAAAGTTACAAATTTACAATTGCTGTGAGGCTATATTCGGGGTATGATATTAGCATGAAGATGATTTGCATGGAGTTACCGGGAACTAATTATAAAAGAATTGGAGATTTTAGATTCTGCTTTGTGTAGAGTTAAATGTGAGGAAACAAAAGCCATTTTGCATGAACTGACTATTAAAAATGCAGATTATTTTAATGTTTCATCGGATTTTTATTGGGCGTATCAGATGTTTGTTTTCAAAAAATATGGAATTGCAA
>WFLX010046950.1_pt1 | contig 36776 bp, 30 predicted proteins | sample 4967041 | NCBI WGS metagenome assembly WFLX01 (sample SAMN12857096, study PRJNA449069) | gut metagenome | isolation source: stool from male and female vole | host: Microtus ochrogaster | place: USA:Florida | collected 2017
CAGCCATGCCTTTTTCCATTTCCGCATCAAACTGTTCTTTGGTAAGAGAGCCGTAATTCAGCGGTGCCGTCTGCGGCAGCTTCATTTCAAACGGAATACCTCTTTGCAAAACCACCTGTCTTAAAAACATACCCACTGCATTGGACATTGGGATTCCCAAACGGTCAAGCACCTGTTCCGCCTGCTCTTTGATTTCAGGTTCCACTCGTGCAAATACATTTGATGTTCGCGCCATAACAATCGCCTCCTTTATCTTTAGTATATCCATTTTGCTTGCGAAATGCAAGCGCTTTGCAAAAATACTATTCCGCAATGATTTTAGCAACTCTTCCAACATCTACGACTCTGCTGATCTCAGCAAAATCGTCAGATACGCAAAAAGGACAAGGCATTTTCCCATGACTTGTCCTTTCTTTTCTCGGCATTAAAGATCCACCTATAGTTTCTAATTTCCTGTTACAAAATAACATATCTACATATCAATATGTACCAATTACATACCAATTCCCCATAAACCCTTTAATCCTATCATCTAAGACCACTCCCTGAAAAGGTCTAACCCCATGCTGCAAAAGAAATGATTACCATGTTTGTATTGTAACGTTATATGGAACACAGCCATTAAATTCAATAAACTTTTTACGGATTTTCAATTCATTAGCAATAGTGTATGTTGTTATTAACACAAGTTCCATTTACTCCATCAAAGCCTCTTGTGACGCTTTCATCATATGCAGCTTGGATAGCTTCAATGATGTCAGAACTTTCATCTCTACAAGCAATACATCCAGCAAGCATAACATCTATAATCTGGCAGGCTTCATTAAACTTATCAATGTATTTTGCCTTAAGAAGATTCTGTTCTTTATCCTGTTCATATCCTGTCTTCAACACATCCTTGAAGACTTCAATAATCGTATCGCCTTCTTCTCTGGCTTCTTTTCTACCTAAGAAATTCCAAACTCCTTTTTCTTCTTTTTCTGTAAAGTCACCAATTTCTTGCAACCGATATTCCAAATATAAATTTTTTGTAATATCATAAAACAAATACGCAAATCAACTTTCAACACCAATTTTTTCATCAAGTAGTTTATATGCATATTTCTTCAAGGAAAAAAATCCATAAAATGAATGCATGTTATTTCATCTTTATTGATACAATAATTCGGAATATTATTGAACAGCGGTAATCCTTTCCGCAATCTAAACTCTAATATTTCTCTTAATTTTGATGAATCTTCACGAAAATGAACCATAATTTCTATAAAAACAGACGTAGGCAAGCTCTTTTCTCTAATTGAATCTAAATACTTCGATAGCTTCGCTTCCTTCACATGCGTTGATTCGATCAACCCTAAGTTACGTCTTCCTATATATGAATAAAATGCATTTGCATCTAAAAAATCATCACAGATACCCCTGCCATTTCTTATTAGCCATATTTTTTCAAAACTCTCAATCCTGTTGAGATTTTTTCACTTCTTCCTCTGCCATATCATACAACTCAGCCAGTTTTCTCTGCAGGATGCTCTTATCAATCAGTTTTGTCTTATACTCAGCAATCATCGTCTGAGAAAGGCTTCTACTCAGAGAATATTCTACAACATCCGTGTCAGCATTTTTGCAAAGAATCATTCCAACACTTGGATTCTCCTGTGGTTTCTTTACATCTCTGTCTAATGCTTCCAGATAAAAATCCATCTTTCCCATATATTCTGGCTTAAAATCATCAATTTTTAAGTCAATTGCAACCAAGCACTGCAATTCTCTATGATAAAAGAGCAGATCCACATAATAATCATTATTCCCAACCTGAACATGATACTCTTCGTCGATAAAAAGAAAATCTCTTCCAAATTCAAGAAGGAATTTTTTCATATTTTTNAGAATANCTTTTTTTAGATCATATTCTTTATATGGCTCCGGAAGGTCAAGAAACTCNAGCANANATAAATCTCGGAGCGCACCTGNCATATCCTTGTTTTCGATTGTAGAAGGAGCCTTACCATTAGACAAAAGCAGGCGCTCATAATATCCGCTATCAATCTGTCTTGCCAATTCTTTTGCCTTATATTTTTCCTTGGAAGCTAGTTTCAGATAGAATTCCTTTTCTTCGTAACTTTTTGTTTTGGAAATAATATGCATGTTATTAGACCATGTATTCTCTCTCAACAGCGTTGAGAGTTCTGGTCTGTCCTTATAAGTTTCATAAAACTGTTTCATTCTCCATATATTCTGTGATGAATAACCTCTGATACCAGGCTCTCTGCTCAAAATATACTCGGACAAAGCTTTGACCGTAGATTTTCCCCAGCCATTTATTTCAATTTGTTTTGAAACATACTCACCTATAGCCCAGTATAATTCTATGATTGTGGAATTGACCTGATATTCAGCTTTCTGTTTTGCTGAATAGATCATCCCAAGTACATCATCAAATAATCCTGTGATTTCAATTTCGTTCATACTTTATTCTCCCCTCTTAACGTATGTAAGCTCAATATCATACCCCAGCGCCTCCATCATACGCACAAATGTCCTATTAACAACCCCATCCGGCTTTTTAATCACACGGTTGACATAGGCCTTCGTGGTTTCGATCTCTTCTGCCACTTTCACTTGTGTTTTGCCCTGTTCTATACACTTTACCTTCACATCTACTTCATTATTGTTTTTGACCATAAATCCTACCTTTTATCAAATCTATCAGTTATCCTTTTCGTATAATTTATAGTATATCAAAACGACCAATTTTTCAAGTTAAAAAAGGCCTGAGATACCATTCCATCATAATTTCAGCAACTCCTCCAACATCTACGATTCTGCTGACCACAGCAAAATCGTCAGATACGCAGAAAGGACAAGGCATTTTCCCATGACTTGTCCTTTCTTTTCTCGGTATTAAGGCTCACCCTATAGTTTCTAATTTCCTGTTACAAAATAACTTATCTACGTACCAATTATGTACCAATCACGTACCAATTCCCCATAAACCCTTATGAAGATATAAAGACTTACATGGAAACTAAATCGCTCTCAATCCCAGTATTTATCAGCATTTAAACCACTTTATAGAGATATATGGATTTCCATGAAACAGCCCCGTAAATAACGATTCCGAGTTTCATGCTATCTTAATCTCCTTTTTTCATTTTGAATTATTATTTAGACTTTGCACACTCTGCTAATACCTCGTCCTTTTCCCATCAGATAATCAGTCCAATCGTAGTCAACAAGGAACAGGACTTAATTCATCCACAACTTGTGGCACAATTTCGTCGTCATTTGTTTTTGCCATAGCTTGGGACACAATTTTGCTATACCCTTCAAGGCTCTTAGCTGCGTAATAAAAAAGCGCGAGGATTGTCTTTACTCGCGCTTTATGATAAAATATCTTATAGGACAACCGTGTTGCAGGGTGGGCTGACCTCTCATTTTACAGAATGGGGGGGGTGATGCCTATGAAAAATCATTTTGATTTTAAGGACTTATTGACCTTTGGTCTTTTCCTTTTGGCACTGCTTACATTCGTTTTTACGTTTTGTAAGTAACCATACATAGAAAAACCACCCCGAAACTTTGGCCAGCGGAAGGGTGGATTTTCCATCTAAGTAACTAGGTCAACCCACTTTGTGGGCAGCTGTTCCTTTTATATATATTCACTATAGCATATTATTCCTGTTTTTTCAAGAAAACTTCCTATATTTCCAATGTGCAGTTTAGAAAAAGTTCAAATTCCGATATGTATGCGGTTGTACTGCTTACTGAAATTACTCCTTAACGGTTGATGCATTTTACTTTGAACAATAAAATTCTATTAAACGTATGTTGTCATTATTAAAGCTTATCGCAATTTGGTCATATGTATAAGCTTCCGTTCTATCCTGATTGACATCATAATAATCAATATAGCGATATCCCCCTTCGCTTTGGTCAGTGGGTTCACCTAACAAACGTACCACATCTGAATAGGAACTGTTTTCCGTAACTCCTTTAAACTCAAATGGAATTCCGTCATTTAATGCAAAAGATAAACTTATTAGAACTACAAGAGAGTTATCCTCACTTACCAAAGCCTCGCCCACTTTATTATTATCTGTGTATAAGTCATACCATAAAATATCCGGAAGATCTTCAAAAGAATACGGATCACCAAGTTCAAATACTTTCTGAACATCTTCTAATTCACATGGCCAGTCGATACTAACACCATCTATTGTTAAATCAGATAGTATTTCATTAACATCATAAGAATGCTCGTCCACCGAAAAATTTTCCATTCTGTCTGCTGTTTCGTCATTGGAAATGTTGGCTTCATTCACCGTGCTGTCGTCCACATGTTTACCACAGGCGGTCACACAAAATACCAATATTAACAATATCTGAATTAATACTATGCTCCTTTTCATAATTTCTCTCTTATCCCTCTATTATCTCCCCCGTATCATCATCCAACAGATATTCCGTGCTTCTTTCCCACGTTCCGTAGCTGCTCCGGACCTTCTCTCTGAGAGCGATCTTATGGCAGAGTCTTCCGTCCTCCCATGTCACCCCCTCATAACGAAGATATCTGTCCTCGACATCCGTCTCCGTTTCCGCTATTGGCAGTATATAATAGTGATCCGGCAGCGTCACGCCCAGCAGACGCTCATACCCCTCCTTCTGCCACTCGGCATAGGGCAGATCTTCCCGGACAGCCGATGCCGTATCCTTTACTACCGCTTCAAGAGCACGGTCAAGCGCTTCCGAAGAAGTGATCTGTGATTCCACTTTATCATTATGGACATAATAGGTGCCGTCAAGCAGGTTGATCCTCGGAAACGCCTTGTGTGCCACATGCTCCGAATCCGCCAGATCCACACGGACCATACGATCNCCATCCATNNCAATGACNTACTTCTGCCATNTATCGTCCTGCATATTTGTGACCTCTACATCATAACCATACGCAAAATTATCATCGCCTACTTCGATCTGTTTTACCAGGTTCAGGCTTCCGTTCTGATATTCATAGAATACTGTCATTTCCGTGCCGTCACGACTTCCCCATCCCTCCGCTATCACCAGATACCCGGGCATCATACAGGCACCATAATAAGGATCTCCCCTCATCCCTCCACTCTGGGCGCTCATGATATGCAGCGTCATCTGCTCCGCCCATGAACCATCATTTTGCTGTAATAAAATAAACATACGGCGGTCTTCCGCAATATCGGAATTTTCAGGTTGAAAAGCATCGCTGCTCACCACGAAAGCGATATCCTGCCGCCCGTCATTATTTAAGTCTCCCTGTTTAAAATCAGCACATGAAAACTCTTCCACCTCAGGATAATGCTCCGCAAGCCAGTCCGCGATAAATGTTTCTTCTTCATCAGATACACCCCTATACACCCACCAAAGCAGCGGAACATCCCAGACCGGTTCCAAGCTTTTGATCGGATTACCGAACACGTCTACATACACCAATTCTTCTTTTCCCGCAAGCGGCGTGAGGTCTTCGATCAGGTTGTCCGAAAGCTCCACCTGATTAAGACGCGGAAGNTGCGCAAGGGCAGAGATATCCNGGATCTCATTGCNACGCAATGCCAGAATATATATTTGCTCCAGATGTTGAAGNGCGGAGATATCGCTGATGTTGTTTTCAGCCAGTCCCAGCTTCTCCAATTTGACCAGCCCCGCAAGCGGGGTAATGTCCGTAATGGAATTGCCATTCAGGTTCACGTCCCGGAGTTCCGTCAAGCCGCTTAAAAAACTGATATCCCCGATACCGCAATACCGCAATTCCAGATCCTGCAGCTTGGTGAGCGTTCCCACTGCCTCAATGTTCTTTGCATCCTCATTACCGGTAAGTGACAGCTCGACCAGTTCCGGAAGCTTCTCCAATACCGCCAGATCCTCTACGTGAGTCTCATACAGGGACAGCCTCTGCAGCTGCGGCATTTCCCCTAAAAATGAAATGTCCTCTATTGTGCTTTGTGTCAGGTAAAGCTCTGTTATGGTAGACATCTCACCCAGACAGGAAAGTTCGAGCGACCCGTTCTTTTTATAGCTGATAGAAAGACTTTCCAGTTGGNATAGCTGTGNAATGGNTGTATANTNNGTGATCACAGAGTCATCCAACGGATNGNTATCANTCANAAGGTATTTCAGATTGGGAANAAGCGCCAAGGCCTCCAGTGAATAGATGGCGCTGCTGTTCCTCCCCGGTTCTTTCAGTTCAAGACTTTCGCAGCTTTGCAGCTTCTGCCAGACTACTTCCGGAGAATCCCCATCGCTAATGTCGCACCCTCCATACTTTAAGCACACGCATCTCCGAAAACCTTCATCTTCTATCAGCAGCTCCAGCGCTTCTTCTGCATTCCGCGCGCCGGACAGATCCGGCANTGCCGCTTCATCAGGCGNGGCGACGATGTCTTCCGCTTNTTCTGTTTCTATATTTTCTTCCATGGTTNCAGAGGGNGCCGNCGCATNTNNCTGCGGCGCTTCCGCCTCCTGTCCGCATGCGCCAAACAGCAGGCTGCACAACAGAGCCCATGACAATAATCTGTATTTATATCCACATTTTTTATTCAATTTAATCCTCCATGTCATAGCAACTTGCGCTATGACACACGATGAGAAATCCGTGTAGACGGTTTCTCATCTGCGCTCAAATCAATTTGAGGATCTAACTCAAATTAGCCTTTATTTTTTCAGCCGGAATTGCGCAATGGTGTTCATCAGCGTTTGCGCGCAGTCACCTAATTCTGCCGAAATTGCGGAATTTTCCTCAGCGCTTGCAGCATTATCCTCCACCATTTCACTGATCTTTCTGATATTTGCAGAGATTTCATCCGCAGAATTTTTCTGTGTTTCAACAGAATGTACTATCTTGTCAACGATCTGTGTATTATTGGCCGAAAAATCCGCACTGTCGGAAATCGTTTTATCTGTTCTCGCAACAAGCTCTTTCCCTTTTTCAACAGAGGTATGGGAATGTGCGATCACATCCTGTATCCTCGCGCTTGCCCGTGAACTGCTGGCAGAAAGCGTACCGATCTCATCAGCAACTACCGCAAATCCCTTACCGGCTTCCCCTGCTCTTGCAGCTTCGATTGACGCATTTAACGCAAGGAGATTGGTCTGGTCCGCGATTGCATTGATCTCTGTTACAAACTCGGCGATTTCATTATAGCAGCCTGCGATCTCGTCTATCGCCACAACCAGTTCATTCATTTCCGAATTTCCAACTGCCAGACGCTCACTTACCTCATCCGTATTGGCTTTGATGGAAACCGCAAGTTCGGCGATTTGCTCCATATTGTCTGTCAAATTCTTCATTTCATTGGAAGCATTAATAACAGCCTCGCTTTGCAGTGTCGCCACATTTGCAACGCTTTCACTCGTGTCTGACAGATTTTCCGAATATTGAAGCACTGTTGCCGCCTGCTCATTGATCTCCGCAAAGCTTTCATTCAATACATTCACAATACTGATCAACGCCGTTTCTATTTTTTCATAGTCTCCCGCATACTCTCCGTCAATACTAAAATTCAGATTTTTCTCCGAAATGGAAGTCACTGTATTGGTAATCTCAGAAATATAATGCTGCAGTCCTTTCATAGTGTCATTAAGAGCTATAGACAGCGCATTTACTTCCTTCGACTGTTCATCTACCTGAAAAACGTAATCCAACTTACCTTCTGATATCTTGCTTACATTTGCCGCCAGTTCTTCAAGCGGTGAAAACATCGGATTGATTCCGTTGGTCAGCTGCAGTTTTGCCATTCTTTCAATTACAAAACCAAATACGGCCGTCAGCACAATGATCACAGCAATCACTAAGAGGATCCACGTAAGGGAGATCACAGCGATCACATTCCAGCCTGTCGTTTCTGCAATATTACTGATTGCAAATTTTAATTCGCCGTTATAATCTAAAATCAGTTTTGTTACTAAATTATCTTCACACACGCTTTTATATTTTCCGTTCAAAGCATCTGATACCGTCGTGCTTTTTTCAGTGTTCAGCGCGATCTCTTCATTCGGATGTGTTAAAATTGTCCCCTCATTGGATACTAAAAACACATAATCTCCGCCGCTGTAAGAACTTTCGATCAGTGTAACCAAATCATCCATATACATATCCAATCCTGCTACGCCAATGAAGGTATTCCCATTATAAATCGTTTTTGAAATCGTGATGCAGATACCGCCGGATTGTTTATCCACATATGGCTCCGACACATACACCCCATCCGTATCTAATGCGCCTATATACCATGACCGCTCAGACACTACAAAATCTTCGGGCGGCAGCCATCCGCCTGACATATATGTCATAATTCCATCCTGATAGATCACACCGTCCTTCTCAACGCAAACATATACTGCCGATACATCATCATACTGTTCCACCATCGCGTCCACATACGAATAATAATCAAAATCCGCTACGCCGGAAGAAGCTCCTGTCGCAACAGTATTGATAAATGCTATTTTTTCCGACATTGTATTATCTATTTGCGAACTAAATAACTGCACCTGTTTACTATTATTTTTAACTGTATATGTAATAATAATGGCAAGCACCGCTATTCCGGCCACTAAACATAACCCGATGATAATTCTTCGGATCGACTGACTGGCTCGTTTGTTGACATTTGAACTGAGTTTTTGTAATTCCATTCTGTTTTTTCCTCCTCCTTTGATATAACCAATATTTTTAAGCCAATGCCTAAAATCCTTCCTATCTTCCTATAATAAAAGCTCCTTCAAGAAAGAGCTTTCTAACATACGATAGTATAGCATATCAAGGTTCAAAAGTAAATTGCAGATTTTCCATATTTCAGATATGATGGCTGACTTTTTCAAGAAAACGCCGGGTATTGTCTGCTGCGTCTCCACGGAATACAGCAGACCCGGCAACAATCACGTTTGCCCCAAGCGAAACTACTTTCTCCACATTCTCTATCTTGATGCCGCCGTCCACTTCCAGATCAACCTGCAAGCCCTCTTCTCTGATCCATGAAGCGATCTGTGCGATCTTCTCATCCGAGGAAGGAAGATATGCCTGCTCTCCAAAGCCCGGATGAACGCACATCACAAGCGCCATTTCGATCATACCAAGATACGGCCGGATCCGTTCCGCCGGCGTCTCCGGATTGATCGCCAGTCCTGCCTTAGCGCCCAGAGCATGGATCTGTTTTATCACCTTTTCCGGCTCCTTCAAGGTTTCCAGATGGACTGTCACCAGATCCGCACCGTCCTTAATAAATTCCTCTATGTAACGCTCCGGCTCCACGATCATCAGATGCACATCCAGAAACAGTTCTGTCTTCCCGGCAACGCATTTTAAGACCGGCATGCCAAACGAGATCGCCGGAACAAACATCCCATCCATCACATCAAAATGCAGGTAATCCGCGCCGCCTCTTTGGACGTCGTCGATCTCCTTCTGCAGCCATGTAAAATCCGCCGATAAAATAGACGGCGCAAAGTGTATCATATCTAAGACCATGCCTTTCCGCAGGACGTTCCTGCAAAATCCTGAATTTCATTTACCATATTCTTCTTCATTATATGTTATTTTCTATTTTTCCACAATATTTTTTTATAGAATTTGCCAATGTGCCTTGAAAATTGTATGTCTTGAAGTCATTACACGGGATTTTTGCTGCAAAGAAGCGGTAGTTGACTATCGCTTAATTAAAAAAACGAGCCTGCACACTAAGTTTAAGTGCGCAGACCCGCTTCTTTATTAGCCCGTTACGGAAAATCGTATTTAATGGATAACACAACATTTATTCGTTTTACCCATTCGCTTTAACCTTGGCTTCTATTTGCTTTAATTCATCCATTGACAGCTCCGTAACTTCTTGAATTTCTCCAAATGAAAGAATATTCATTTTAATCAATTCTTTTGCGGTTCTTCGCGCCGCAATATTTTCCGCTAGTTCTGCAAGCTCCTTATCACGAGCTTCCATCTCCTTCTGTATGAACTTTGCCTCCGCTATATCCTCCGGGTCAAATGAATCGAATATTATCTCCGTCACCTCCTGTTTCCGGTTTGCAATATACTCCGTTAAAATATTATTCTTCTTACAGTTCTCGAATGTATATTTTATCGCCTCCATGGAATATCCATACCGGTAGATCTGATCATCAAATTCTCTCCAAAAATATATATACTGTCCGATGATGGTTTCACCGTCTGGCTGGGACAAAACAGGAATATTCCTGCCAGTAAAATGCTCATCGGAAAGGGATATCATTTCAGGAACTTCTTTGGGGAAGCAGTCAGCATATACCATATACAGCTCCGGCATGGAAAGTTCCGATTTTTCGTTTCCGCTTATATTCTGCTGAGAGCTTTCCACAAGCCGCTTAATGGAGTCCGGCATAAACTTCAGTGCGCTGTTGCCAACATAGTTTAACTCTATCCAGCCCGGCAGGGTAAAAACCAGCAGTAAACGGCTGCCGACTTTAAAACCTAAATAGTTATATAAATTATCCAACTCACTATCAATTACGTGTCCATGAGTAACATCGGTTATATCATCTGTTGTCACTTTTTCATCTTCAGGGTGAAGATCCCTGTATAACCGGAGCAGATATTTTTTATCACTGAACAATTCTTTAAATATAGGATCCGTTGCCTTTTTCTTATCCTCTTTATTAGTTTTGTTTGTCCCCTTTTTGTTAAACATCAGCTTCGTCTTCTCCTTTTCTCTGTATTTTTTATACTTATTTAAATTAGTATATCATCATAATTCATAAGCATTTTCAGCACAACTTTACACTATCATTTGAGCCATATCTATCACTAATTAAAAGAAAAATAACTGCTGAATCTCAAAAGATCCTGCAGTTAGTAAAAATTTATCTTTATATCTAATATTTTTTCCGATTCTTTATTTCCTCATAAAGCTGCCGATAACCTTCATACCGCTTCGGATGGATCTTCTTCTTCTCCACCGCCCGGCGCACCCCGCATTCCGGCTCATGAATATGGCTGCAGGGCTGATAATGACATTCCCCCGCATAGGGATCAAATTCCCGATAATAATCTCCCAGTTCTTCACAGGATAACGCATCCGGCATCAACGCTGAAAACCCCGGCGTATCCATCAGATAGGTTGCGTTTCCCAGATACAAAAGCTCCGAATGTCTCGTCGTATGCTTTCCGCGTCCCAGCTTCCGGCTGATCTCCCCGGTCTCCATTCCGGCCTCCGGGCAGAGTGCATTGGTCAGTGTTGATTTGCCTACGCCGCTGGGACCTGCCAGCGCCGTCGTCTTTCCTTCCAGAAGTTTTTGCAGTCTTTCCACGCCTGCCCCTGACGACGCATTGATCTCTAACAGGGCACATCCGCAGCCTGCATAAATATCCATCATCTCCGCACGTTCTTCCTCCGTCGCAAGATCCATCTTGTTAAAGCAGAGAACAGCCGGAATCTCCTGCCTTTCCATTGACACCAAAAATTTATCCAGCAGATTAAGATTCGGTCTTGGCGCATGATAAGCAAATAAGAGCAACACCTGATCGACATTGGCAACCTCCGGCCGCATCAGACTGCTTGCTCTTTTCTTAATCTCATTGATGATACCCTGCGCTTTGGCGGCATCTGTAATCGTCAGACTGACCGCGTCGCCCACAAGAGGTTTTATTCCGTCTTTCCGGAATACCCCCTTGGCATGACATTCCGCCAGCCCGTGCCCTTCCACATAGATGTAATAAAATCCCGCAATTCCCTTTATGATCCTGCCCTCATAAGCAGCATTTTCCTCAAACATCCGTCACCTACTGTAATTTGATAAATGTGACCGGGATAGGGTCGGAAGTAACCAGTTCCGGAACATTCTGCACCGTTACGCTGCCATCCTCTCCCACCACATTTTCCTGCTTGATGATATTATACGTAATATATATTTCACCGGAAGATTTCATAAATATATTGGTCACATTAATTTCCAAAGGAAACGAAGCCGTAGTGGTAGACCATAACTGGGTGCCGTCCTTTGCCTTTAATACCACCACCGCATCACCGCCGGGATAATCCGGCGGAGCATTCACCGTCGTAAGACAGTTATAATATGCCTGTTCCACACCCATACTCAGCTTAAACTCTATCTCCGTACCACTCCTGACAGTCACATTAGGAGAATAATTCTGATAGGTCACACGCCCTTCTTCAATCGTATCACTATATTCCAGATCCACCGCCGTACCGGTCAGGCCTCTCTCCTCCAGCATACTGATTGCTTCATCCTCCGTCTTATTTCTGATATCCGGAACCTGCACCTGCACTACTTCAGCCCCAAGACTGATCTCAAGCTCAATGATGGTTCCTCTGGCAAGACGGGTTTCTGCTTCCGGCTTCTGTGAGATAACCTGATCTCTCGGAACAGTGTCGGAATTGGTCTGTGATATTTTGACAACAAATCCCTCGCTTTCCAGCTTGGCAGTTGCCTCCGCACGGCTCAGTCCCTCTACCAGCGGCAGGGAAACACCGTTGGCGCCGCTGCTGATCTGCAGGGTCACCTGACTGCCCGGAGCAAGCATCTCGCCCTCCTGTGCGGAAGCGGAAATCACAAGATTCGCAGCAACCGTATTGGATTCCTGATATTCCGATATGACCTCAAAGCCCAATGCACGCAGCGCTGTAGCTGCTTCATCCGCCGGTTTTCCTGCCACCGCGATCATAGCTACCGGCGTACTTTCCTGTTCCTGCTGCGCACCGTTCAAATCAAAGATACCGACTGCGCTTCCCACAAAATATAAAAATACGCATCCCACGATCACCGCCACAACAACGATCATGACAGTCGTCAGGAATTCCATCTTAGGATCATATTCTTCCTCCTCGATCTTTCTTCCCCTCGGTTTGGAAGAATTGCTTTTCCGGCTGCCCGCGCTGTTTTTTCCTGAGCTGTTTTTAGCAGTGTTACTTTTTCCGGAGGTACTTTTAGTTGAACTGCTTTTCCCGGAGCCATTCCGATTGGAGGAGCTTTTCCCATGACTGCCCTTACCGGAACTATTTTTTCCGGAATTTTTATTTCTGGTACTATTATTTTCTGAACTGCTCCGCTCACCGGATCTGCTTTCCGAAGGTCTTGAGGATGACGGCTTCTTTCTTCTCTCCACCAGGATCTCTCCAAGCTCCGACTCATCAGGATAATTCCCCTGATACTCTTCCTGATAGTATTCCTGATAATCTCCATGATAATCGTCCGGTATGTATTCCCTGCCGCTTCTTTTTCCGGGGTATCCATCCATCTCCTGCTCAGCCATATCGTCATATTGGCTGCTGTTTCTGGCCGCTCCCTGCTCTAACAGCTGGCTCTTGGGATGCGCAGCGGATTTGATCTGCCGCATTTCCTCATCCGAAACATTCTTCGTAGCCCCGCTGGCNTNTGTTTCATNCAGCCTGACAAAATTCTCNTCNGGACTGATNAGTGATTTTTTCAGATCNTCANTNAGCTCCNGTNCAGACTGGTATCTNCGATCCGGACTCTNCNGCGTACATTTTTTAACGATNTGTTCCACACTGATGGGGATCTCCGGCACGAACTCCCTGACCGACGGCATCTGTTCCTGAATATGCTTGATCGCCACCGCCACCGTGGTCTCGCCGTTAAACGGCACACGCCCCGTCAGCATCTCAAATAACGTAATGCCTAACGAATAGATATCACTCTTTTCATCGGAAAATCCGCCCCTTACCTGTTCCGGCGAAGTATAATGCACGCTTCCCATCACATTGGATGTGATCGTATTACTGGTGGCAGCCTTGGCAATACCGAAATCTGTCACCTTGACCTTTCCCTCTTTGCTGATAATGATATTCTGCGGTTTGATGTCCCTGTGGATGATATGGTTATTATGCGCCGCTTCAATTCCCATCGCCATCTGGATAGCAATGCTGACCGCCTCTTTAACGGAAAGACGCGCTTTCTTTTCAATATATTTTTTTAAGGTGATGCCTTCCACCAGTTCCATAACAATATAATGACTGCCGTTTTCCTCTCCGACGTCATATACGTTCACAATATTGGGATGCATCAACCCTGCCGCTGCCTGCGCCTCCACGCGGAACTTAGAGACAAAATCCCTGTTTTCCCCAAACTCCTGTTTTAATGCCTTGACTGCAACATACCGGTTCAGCTTATGATCTTTGGCGCGGTACACATCACTCATGCCGCCTGTTCCGATCTTTTCAAGGATCTCATACCGATCTGCAATCATCATTCCTACTTTAATCATGTATCACCTCATCTGACAACATTTCAATCAGGATAACTGCGATATTATCCTTACCGCCATTGCGGTTTGCTGCCGCTACTAATTGATCTGCTTTCTCCTCCAGCGTTCCTCTTGCGTTCACAATCTTTTCAATCTCGTCATCCTCCAGCATATTGGACAATCCGTCGGAACACATCAGGATAATGTCCCCTTCCTTTAAATCTTCGACTTCAAAGAAATCAACATCTACGACATCCACCACTCCGATCGCTCTGGTGATGATATTCTTATCGGGATGCGTTCTTGCCCGGCTCCGCTCTAATCCTCCCATCCGGACCATCTCCTCCACCAGAGAATGATCCGTCGTGATCTGCCGGATGCCTTCGCCTATGATATACAGTCTGCTGTCTCCCACATTGCCCACATACAAAATATCATCCTGATAAGTCGCCGCCACAAGCGTCGTGCCCATCCCCTGATAGTTGCTGTCGCTGGCCGCCACCTGCCGGATCTTTGTATTGGCATGCTGTATCGCCTCTGTAAGCGCCCTGATCACCGCAGGTCCCTGATATGCGTTAATATCCTCTATGAGAGTCTCTACCGTACATTTGGAAGCGTACTCTCCCGCTTTGTGACCTCCCATGCCGTCCGCCACAATAAAGAGATTCGACAAAGGTCCCATGGGAACTTCCGAAGTAAACACATAATCCTGATTCTGTTGTCGTTGTTTTCCAATATCCGTAATAGAATATGAATGTACCTGCATGATCCTGCCTGCTGCCTTCTATTAAATCTTAGAGTATTCTACCATATTAAAAAGAAAAGGACAAGACACATATCTTTTGTGCATATCCTTATTCATTCTGTTTCCATCTTCTTTCTTCTAAGCTGCCCGCACGCGCCGTCAATATCACGGCCCATTTCCCTTCTTACGGTGACATTGATCTTTCTTTTTTCAAGCCTGTTTTTAAAGTTCTCCACAGATGCACGCCCGGAAGAACGATATTTCCGCTCTTTGACAGGATTTATGGGAATCAGATTCACATGGGCGTGAAGAGGCGCAGCCAGCCCCACAAGGGCATCCGCTTCTTCTTCACTGTCATTGATACCGCCGATCAGCGAATATTCAAAGGTAATCCTTCTTCCTGTCTGCTCAAAATAATAGTCGCATGCGTCCATCAGCTCTGCTATGCTGTAGCTGTTTGCCACCGGCATGATCTCCCGGCGCTTCTCATCAGTAATCGCATGAAGCGATAATGCCAGCGTAATCTGCAGTTTTTCATCCGCCAGCCTGCGCATCCCCGGAACAAGACCGCAGGTAGAGACCGTCAGATTTCTCTGGCTGATATTCAGACCATTCTCATCACTGATCATCCTAAGAAACTTTAACAGATTATCATAGTTATCCAGTGGTTCACCCATTCCCATCACAACCACATTGGATATCCTTTCTCCGATATGGCGGGTGACCTCATAGATCTGTTCCAGCATCTCAGATGCCGTCAGGGAACGTTCCAGTCCGTCCAGCGTTGACGCGCAAAACCGGCAGCCCATCCTGCATCCCACCTGAGAAGAGATACAGACCGAATTGCCATGATGGTATTTCATCAGCACCGTCTCAATCAGATTACCGTCCGCAAGCTGAAACAGATATTTTCTTGTGCCGTCCTGTTTGGAGATCTGTTCTCTCACCATATGAAGCGAGGCATAAGAATATTCCTGCCTCAGCCTTTCCCGGAATGCTTTAGGCAGATTGGTCATCTCCTCATAGGAAACAGCTAACTTCTGATGCATCCATTCATAAAGCTGCGCAGCGCGAAATTCCTTCTCGCCCAATGCCCTGATTTCTTCCTTTAACTCATCTAAAGCAAAAGATTTGATATCCTTCAACATCCGTCCTGCTTCCTTCTGAATTTTGCTATAAAAAATCCATCGCTTTGATGGATGCCCGGAAGCAGCTGAAGCTGACTGCTGCCCTCCGGCATGCCTGTTTTCAACAGCATCTCCGTCTCCAGCGATACAGCCTCCATAGGCAGATGTTCCAGTATCCACGCCGCATTTTTTTCATTTTCTTCTTCGCTGATCGTACAGGTACTATACAGCAGGATGCCGCCCGGCTTCAGATAACGGCAGACCGTCCCCAGGATATTTCTTTGCAGCGCAGCCAGCTCTCTGATCTGTTCTTCTGTCACACGGTAGCGGATATCCGCCTTATGTCCGATCACGCCAAGCCCCGAACAGGGCAGATCGGCAATGACAACATCCGCCTTTCCGATCATTGACTCATCCAAGACCGCAGCGTCCCATACCTGTATTTTTATCCTGTTCTTTTCCAACATGTCAGGATGCAGACGCATCGCATTTTCCCTGATCAGTCCCAATTTATATTCTGAAATATCTCTGGCGGCTACCACGCCATTGATGCCTGTTTTTTCCGCCGCATGCATCGCCTTGCCGCCCGGCGCGGCGCAGACATCCATAACCAGATCTCCTTCACGGATACCGGCAAGCTCCACTGCCAGCATGGAACTGATATCCTGTANNGCNAACATCCCTTCTTCATANCCGTANATCCTTGCNACNCCATCTANATGTTCCAGNCNNTAAGCATAAGGCAGATANGGATGCTCACTGANACNNCANCCCTGNAGNGCNGCCTTTTCTTTCCACTGCTCCTGCTGCNCCTTNGGCAGCGTCTCCTTNAANCNGATGGTAAGCGNCGACGGNTCTTTGAAACTCTGCCAGCATCTTTTCCACGGTTTCCCCATCATACCGCCCAGACCACATATGTACCAGCCAGACCGGCATGGAATATCTGACGGAGAGATATTGCCCCCTGTTCTCTTTGGAAGGCCAGACGATCTGTTCCTTCTCACGGCTGATCGTCCTGAGAACTCCATTAACAAATCCTTTTAACCCTTGGAAGCCCTTACCCACCGCAAGGTTGACTGCCTCATTACAGACCGCGGCATCCGGCACAGCATCCATATAAAGGATCTGATATACTCCCATCCGCAGGATATTTAATATGACGGGCTTCATCTTTTCAACGCCTGTCCGGGAATACTGACCGATTACATAATCCAGCGTAATCTTTCGTTCCACGCATCCCTCCGCCAGACGTTTGATAAACGATTTATCCCGGGCATCCATATAATCATATTTATCCAGTACATCCCTGATCAGCAGATTATCCTTGACGGGCGCAGCCGTTTCCTTTTCAGGTAGAAGCTCCATTAATATCTCCAAAACGATCGCCCGGGTCTTTGTAGCTTTTTTTCCGCCCATCCGCGCCCTTCCCTTCGTCATAAAATGTTATCTTCGTCTTCTCCCGTAAAGCGACATCAGACGGAGCAGCTGCAAAACTGCGATCGCTGCAGCCGCCACATACGTCATGGCTGCCGCCCGCAATACCTTTTTACAGTCGCCCGCTTCCGCAGAAGACAGAATCCCATAAGATTCCGTCAACTGTATGGCTCGCCTGGAAGCGTCAAATTCCACCGGAAGCGTTANCACCTGAAATAATACGGCAAAGGNNAACACAAGAATCCNCACNTTGATCAGGAACTGGNTATAGCTGAATATCGTCCCGGCAAGGATCAGCCAGTACCACACCCTTGAACCGATATTTGCCACCGGCAGGATCAGTGAACGCAGCGTCAACGGCAGATACTGTTCCTGATGCTGGATCGCGTGACCGCACTCATGAGCCGCCACTCCCACTGCCGCGACAGAGCTCACGCCATAAACCGCTTCCGAAAGACACAGTCTTTTATTGACCGGGTCATAATGGTCCGTCAGCTTCCCGGCAACCTGACACACCACAACATCCGTGATCCCAGCTGCCTGCAGCATCCTTCTTGCGGTATCTTCCCCTGTCATCCCTGACATACTTCGGGTCTTGCTATATTTATTAAATACCGAATTGACACGGGCTGACGCCGCCAAGGATACCACGCCCATGATAAGAACCAAAACATACAATAAATCTGATAAATACATATTAGTCACCCTTTCTTTTTATATAAGCATATTGCAGATTTAACCTCTTTTTGCCAAAGATACGGCTTTAATATCCTAATCGACACCTGTATTGACAACCTTCCAATCTCCGCCGGCATTTCGAACAAGAATAAAGTTCCAATCATAATAAGTTGAATTGTTGTTAAACCCATCATAAAATGATGAAGAACCTGTATCAAAGGTTGATAATATGATAATTGCTTCATCATAATTACGCCGTTCAGCTATTTCATTAAATTCATCGGCACGGTCATCTCCGGAATAATAAAGCTCCGTCAGTGTGCAATCTTCATAAGAGCTAAAGTAATCTTTTGCCGTTTGAAATGCTGCCTTAATATCATCGTCTGAATAAATTGCAGACTCCCATTTAGGAATCTGGACATTATCCACATTTCCCCCTTTTCTCCCACATCCGGCAAAAATTAATATCACTGCCAAGGCTATCATAACACACGTTTTCTTCATCATTTATTACACATCCCACACAATTTTGATATACCTGATTATAAAGTATATACCTGTCTTTTACAACATCACATGCAACAGGCACACAGCCTTTATTCCAGCCTGCTTCCTTCTTCCATATGATACCCCAGAAGGAAATCCTTCACAGGCATCCGTTTCTTTCCTTCCAGCTGAAGTTCCAGAATCCTGATTACTCCTTCTCCACAGGCAACTGAGACGCTTTCTTTCTCCACGGCGAGGATCGTCCCCGGNGCNTGNNCGTGANCCGNCTGGTTCCACTGCGCCTTCNNNANCTTCNATATCTTTCCGTTCCACATAGTATAAGCGCTTGGCCAGGAATTCATTCCGCGGATCTGCTGTTCTATCTGCTTCGATGTCCTGCTCCAGTCGATCCGCCCGTCCTCCTTTTTCAGCATCCTTGCATAGGTGCTTAATGAGGCATCCTGCTTCCTTTTTACCACATCGTCCCGGCGGATCATTTCCAGAGTTTCCACAAGAAGCCCGGCTCCAAGAACGGAAAGTTTTTCAAACAGGCTTTCTCCCGTCTCCTCCTGCGCAATCAAAACCTCCCTCTGCGTAAGGATATCTCCCGTATCCAGTCCCTCATCCATCTGCATGATCGTAACGCCCGTCTTATCCTCTCCATTGATGACCGCCCACTGGATAGGCGCCGCTCCCCGGTACTTCGGCAGCAGCGAGGCGTGGATATTCACGCATCCATACCGCGGCATCTCCAAAATCTCCTTGGAAAGGATCTGTCCAAAAGCTGCCGCCACAAAGATATCCGCCTGATAGGTCCGTAACTGCTCCACAGCCTCCGGCGCTTTGATCTTTACCGGCTGAAATACCGGAATATCATATTTTAACGCACATTCCTTAACCGGAGAATACATGACTTCCTTTCCCCTGCCGCGCTGCCTGTCCGGCTGCGTCACAACTGCCGTAATTTTATGTCCGGCTTCAATCAGCTTTTCCAATGCCGGAACCGCAAAATCCGGCGTCCCCATATATACAATATCCATTGCTGACCTCCCTGATAATCATTCCTCCGTGTCAAAGCAGTTTTACTGCAATAACATCCCATGAGGAATCCACATTCCGATCCTATGATTCATTTTCTTCATCGGTCGGAGTATCCTCCAGTCCTTCCTCTACCCGTTCCACATAAAGATGCCCGTCCAGATGCTCCAGTTCATGACAGATCGCTCTTGCCAGAAGCTCCCTGCCCTCTATTTCGATCTCCTGCATGTCCTCATTCATCGCCGCCACTTTGACATAATCCGGTCTGGTGACGAGCCCTCTTTTACCGGGAACGCTCAGACAGCCTTCATAATCCCGCTGCTCACCGCTGCTTTCTACGATCCTTGGATTGACCAGCACGATCGGATCCTCACCTGTCACATCGATCACTGCGATCCGTTTCAGGACGCCGACCTGCGGCGCCGCCAGTCCAACGCCGTTGGCATCATACATGGTCTCCAGCATATCCATGATCAGCTCTTTGGTATGCGCATTTACTTCCTTAACTTCCCGACACACTTTATTAAGTACGTCGTCCCCCATTACCCTGATGTTCCTGATAGCCATAATGTAACTTCCTTTCCTCTCATTAGCAATATTATATTAATTGATTACAAAACAATTGCTTATTATTTTTCGTTCCAAAATTCTGTCTATGAGGTTTACATAACTCAAAGCTTGAAAATAGTTGTTCCAAAAATGATTTCATTATATGATTTTTTTGGAACAACTATTTTCAAACAAAGAGTTATGTAAGCCGGACTTAACTCTATCGCAATTGCCCATCAATTTTATATGGGTCATTCAACATTTAAAACAGATTGACCGGATCAAAATCAAACTGCAGCATCTGACCCTGCTCGTCATCCTTTATCATTTCCTTCATCATTTCTTCGATCCTGTCCTTGCATGCGATCAAAAACTGCTTGCTCTCATGCTTGATATACAAGACCGTCCGGTAGATATCATTGATCTTGGCAACCGCTGCCGGTGCCGGTCCGATGAGCTGCATCCGGTTCTTTCCATTACACTCCGGCAACAGTCCCGTTGTCTTCTCCGCAATCTTCCCGGACATCCTCTCCGGCATCTCTTCCGATATCTTCCCCGCGATCTTTTCTGCCAGCGCCATTCCATCTGCCTCTGCTTTCGCAAAGATCTGTACCGCCAGCATATGCTGTACCGGCGGATAGCCTGCCAGCCGTCGGTATAGGAGTTCCTCCTGATAAAAGCTGAGATAATCCTGCTTTGCGGCGTTTACGATGCCATAGTTGTCAGGCTGATATGTCTGGATGACCACCTCACCCTTTTTCTCCCCTCTGCCCGCCCTGCCTGCCGCCTGAGCCAGCAGCTGGAACGTCCTTTCCGCCGCCCTGTAATCTCCCACGCTTAATGACAGATCCGCCGCGATCGCCCCAACCAGCGTTGTATTCGGGAAATCATGTCCCTTGACGATCATCTGCGTACCGATCAGAATATCTGCTTCATGGGACGCAAAAGAAGACAGGATCTTTTCATAATCCTCCTTCTTCCGGGTCGTATCCGCATCCATACGCAATACCCTGACCGAAGGATACCATTTTTTTAATTCTTCTTCAATACGCTGTGTTCCGGCGCGAAAACCCGCGATATAAGGCGAGCCGCATTCCGGACATTTCGTAAGCATATCCGTCTGATATCCGCAGTAATGACATATCAGCCTCTGCTCCTTCTTCTGATACATGCCGCCTGCATGATGCTGCGACAGGGAGACATCGCAATGAGGACATTTTACCACAAAACCGCACTCCCTGCACGATACAAATCCGGCATAGCCGCGGCGGTTGATAAACAGCATGATCTGCTCTCCCCGAAGCAGCCGCTCCAGCATCAGCTCCTTTAATTTCCGGGAAAAGAAGCTTTTATTGCCTTCCTTCAGTTCCTTCCTCATATCCGCGATATATACCTGCGGAAGAACCGCGCCCTGCGGACGATGCTTAAGCTCATACAAATGATATTCCCCATTTACCGCCTTATAGTAGGATTCCATGGACGGCGTTGCCGACCCCAGCACCAGCGCGGCATGCTCCCTTTTCGCGATATATTCCGCCACTTCCCTGGCATGGTATTTGGGCATCTTTTCACTTTTATAGCTGTTCTCATGTTCTTCATCGATCACGATCAGCCCCAGCTGCATAAATGGAGTAAATAAAGCGGATCTCGGACCGATCATAACATCCAGCTGTCCTGTTCTGGCACGTTCATACTGATCATAACGCTCACCATCGGAAAGTCTGGAGTGAAGCACCGAAACCCGGTCGCCAAATCTCGCATAAAAACGCATCAGCGTCTGAAACGTCAGTGCAATCTCCGGGATCAGCACGATCGCCTGCTTTCCCATGGATATATTTTTTTCGATCAGCTCCATATACACTTCCGTCTTGCCGCTTCCCGTGATCCCATGCAGCAGCGATACGCCCGGTTCCGTCTCCTGCATACTCTTCCGGATGCCGTCCACCGCCTGCTGCTGTTCTGTCGAAAGAAGCGGCTTTTCCGCTCTGCGGTCGCTCCTCAGAATGGGATTACGATATTCTCTTGTCGTTATGACCTGCAGGACACCCTGCTTTTCTAAGGATTGGATCGTCGAAGGTGCCACATTCATCTTGCCGGTCACCAACTGATACGGCAGCTCCTTAACGGATAAAAACTCCCGCAAAAGCCTCTGTCTTGCAGCCTGACGGACAGGATGACATTTTAATGCCAGCTCCGTCAGTATCTCATCCTCTGCAATACACCGTAACCGTCTATACTGCTGCTCCCTAATCTTCTTTTTCACCGGCAGGACGGTCTTCATCGCCGTTATCATGGTAGAACCGTAATTGTTCTTCATCCAGTATGCCAGCTGCAGCGTCCTTGCCTCCGCGCTGACTGCCTTTTCATTGATCGAGATGATCTCCTTGATACGGCTCTCCTCCCATTGGGCTTCCTCCGTCAGCTCCATAATATACGCTTTTCTTTTTGTATCGCCCTTACCAAACGGTACGAGCACCTCATCTCCCACCTTCGCTGTCTGCCTCAGGCGTTCCGGAAGCCGGTATTGAAACAGCCGGTCAACCTTTTCATGAGAGATATCAACAATTACATTAGCATATTGATTCATCTTCATCCTTTTATCCACGCCAAAGATCCTACACACCTTCCTCCAGGATCTCCCGGATCAGCTCCCTTTCATCCATCGGATATTTTACACCCTTAATTTCCTGATAATCCTCATGCCCTTTACCGGCAAGGATAATGATATCCTCCGGAAGGCCGCTGCGGATCACATAGGCGATCGCTTCTTTCCTGTCCGGAATGGTAACATATTCACCATTTGTTTTTTCGATTCCCGTCACAATATCCGCAATGATATCCAGCGGCTCCTCCATCCGTGGATTATCGGACGTAATCACCGTCAGATCCGCCAGACGTCCACTAACCTNNCCCATCTCANACCGGCGGAGTCTGGAACGGTTTCCGCCGCATCCGAACATACAGACCAGCCGTTTCGGTTCATATTCCCGCAGCGTCTCCAACAGACTCTTCAACGCCATGGCATTATGCGCATAATCAATCATCAGGATAAACTGATCCGAGACCGGAAGCATCTCGATCCTTCCCTTTACCTTCGCCTGCAGAAGCGCCGCGCGGATCCCCTCTTCGGAGACGTTAAAATGCCTGCAGATCGCCAGTGCCGTCAGGGCGTTATATACACTGAAGGTTCCCGGGAAATATGCCTTAACATCCATCTCCAGAATCCCCTCCGCCCGAAAAGACACGCCCAGCCGTCCGTCTTCTTTCAAAAGCTTCAGATCCACGGCACGCAGATCAGCAGCGCGCCCCAGGTGATTGCGTTCTCTCAATCCAAAAGTCTCTACCTGACAGGTGTGCCCTTCCAGAATCTGTTCACAATGCTCATCATCTCCATTTAATATACCGATACGGCACTGCTGAAACAGCAGGCTTTTACAATACAGATAATCTTCAAAATCCTTATGTTCATTCGGACCGATATGATCCGGTTCGATATTAGTGAATATCCCGTAATCAAAGATAAATCCCGCGCTCCTGTGCATCATCAGCCCCTGCGAGGACACCTCCATCACCACAACCTCGCAGCCCGCCTCCACCATCTCCGCAAAATACTTCTGCAGATAGTAGGACTCCGGCGTCGTATTCTCGGAAGGTATCGTACGTTTTCCGGTGATCGTCTCGATGGTGCCCACAAGTCCCACACGATATCCGGCATGCTCTAAGATTGATTTCACCAGATACGTGGTCGTCGTTTTTCCCTTTGTCCCCGTGATTCCGATGGTTTTTAATTTCTCTGCCGGATGTCCGAAATATGCTGCTGAGATACATGCCATGGCATATCTGGTATCCGCTACTGTAACCACCGTCACCTGCGCATCCGTTACGGTAACCGGCTTTTGCGCCACGATCGCTGCCGCCCCTGCTTTCGCCACCTCATCTGCCACGCTGTGTCCGTCAAACTTTGCTCCCTCGATACAGATAAAAAGACATCCCCTTACAACCTTCCGGGAGTCATATACAACCTCTGTAATCTGCTTCTCTATATTGCCCTGCACGTGCTGATACGCAAGACCGTTCAGCAATGTTTCCAATGCCGGCATATCCAATCCTCCAATGCATATTAATCTATATTATATATTATACCTATTTTCCGCAAATGACAAGGGAATCGCTTCTGCGGACAGAAAAACGCATTATTTTTCAAAATAACGATTATTTTGACAAAAAAAGTTTCACAATTTAAACACACAAAAAACACATCTTCCGTATATCTTATTTATCAGATAGTGATTTTTTACTATCTCCCCCTCATAACAATGAAAACCACCGTTTAACTGCGGTGGTTTTCACTCCTTCTTTCATCCATTGATTTGTTTTTCGGCCTTTTCCCAAACATAAAACTAAGATATCCATGAAACAGCCATATCAGAAAAATCTCTGACACAATCAATACGGTAAGCATTGTGACATTTCGCAGGAAATCATGATCAAAGACTGCAAATACACGATCCCCTGCCAGTTCGGCAAGCGCCGCCACCTTAAAATCAAGACAGGTAGCCAGCACGATCAGAGACGACCTTCCAAGAGCTTCCAACGGACTGCATTCATTGATCCATCTGCAAAGAAACAGCAGACCGCCACAGAGACATATAGCTACCAGAAAATAAAATATCATCTCCCCTGTAAGCAGATATTGGAAAGATATCGTGGCATCGGTCCTCTCCTGATTCTTCAGGGCAAGAAATGTTCCCAATCCGGTCAGGGCAGATCCGGACAGGATCATCACCAGTTTTTTGTTCTCCAGATATGCAAGCAGCATGGCAGTTCCTTCTCCTACAGCGCAGAAAAACATACCCACACAGCCGCGCCATAAAGCATAGACGGCCTGTAACAAGAACACCTCCACCGACATCTCCTTTCCGTAAAGATATACCGGAATCCCATTAATGCCGCAGATGACAGCCGCAAGGATCGCGGTAAGGATCAGCGCAATGAAATAAGGCAGCTTCCTGCGTATCACCCAATAGCCTGTCACGCCGATGAAAAACACAGGCAGAAACCATAAGATGTCACCGCCATATAACGACAGCATACCCCAGATCATATCGATCGTATCTTCCCTTGTAAACCATACAGGAGATATCAGCATAACGGCGCAATGACCGGCCACCACTAAAAAGCTCATCCAGCCGTACGGAAGCATGATCTCCTTCACAGTCCTTTTGGAGAACTCCGACACACTTTGCTCCGATATGCCGTATTCCCTGCCATAAAGTCCCGCCGCGGCAAAAAAGAGCAGCAGCGCAAAGGCATCCGCCCATGTCATAAACGCCTGCGGCATGATCCCCGAATACCGCAAAACCAGTATGCATATACCAACTCCGGCATAAACGCTGATATACCTGTTTCCGCTCTCCTGCATAAACTTCCCCTTCCTTGTTTTATATGTACACTCAGCAAAAATCTTCCATGATAAATTGAATATTTTTCTGTCCCTGCCATTCATTCCACTGCGGATAATACGCTGCGGAAAATTTCAAGCCTTCTCCTCTGCCGCTGAAAACCTCCCGCACCTTCTCCTCCCCATATCGGTCTGTCAGAAACTTTCTAAATTCTTTATTTTTTTCAAAAAATAAAGTCAGCTCAGCCATCCCGCCGTCGATATCCCGGATCTGATACTTGCCGACTTTTCCTTCCGTCCCCAGCACCCTTGCGCTGCACAGTAGCAGATCCCTCTTCGCAAAAAGCGGTTTCGGATTACCATTGCCAAACGGCTCCAATAATGCAAATTGGTCTAACAACTGCGGGGAAACATAAGAAAACGGCACTTCAGCATCAATCCTGAGCTTCTCTCTGAAATCCGCCTCCGTCAGTCTGCTGTTTTCATTCAGCCTTCTCCTCAATTCCGGCAGTTTATCTTTCGGCAGGGAAAATCCCGCCGCCTGCGCATGACCGCCAAACTTCGTAAAGATATCCCTGACCGCGGACAACTCCTGATACATATCATAGCTTTCTATCGATCTGCCCGAACCCTTAAGTCCATCCTCTGCATCTGTGATGACCAGCGTCGGATGATGATACCGCTCCCTGATCCTTCCGGCGATGATCCCCGCAATGCTTTCATGACATTCCGGCAGATAGATGACATATACGGAAGCACCGTCATGCTCTCCCTTTTCGATCTGTTCCACCGCCTTTGACGTACCCTGCTCGGTAATCAATTTACGGCTGTCATTCATCTCTTTCAATTCCATGGCAAGACGCATCGCCTCAGATTCCTGCTCCGTCATCAACAGCTCCAGTGCCCTGGATGCTGTATCGATACGCCCGGTTGCATTGATACAGGGTCCCAGAATATATCCCAGATGATATGCCGTCACCGGCGTTCCCCATCTGCTCATCACACTAAGCAGCGCTTTCAGTCCAATATATGACGTATTGCCCATCAGCTGCAATCCTGTTTTTACCAAGACGCGGTTCTCATCCTTCAATTCCATAACATCGCCAACCGTTGCAAACGCAGCCAGCTGCAGCAATTCTTTATCCAGCCGATTCCAAGCCGTCTCCCAGCCGCTTCCCTCAAGAAGTCTCCCTGCGTATCCTCCTTCCGTCATGGCACACAGCAGCTTATATGCGACAAATGCCCCGCAGATACCCGGAAACGGATAATCACAATCCTCCCGTTTGGGATCTACGACCGCCTCCGCCGGCGGCAAAAGCCACATCTTCTTTCCGTCCGTCTCCTCATAAGGCACCTCATGATGATCGGTAACGATCACAGTCATACCAAGCTCATAGGCATAGGCAGCCTCATCCCTCGCCGCAATACCGTTATCACAGGTAATAATCGTATCCACTCCGTAATGCGCCGCGTCTTTGATCAATTCCCTGTTCAATCCGTATCCGTCCCTGATTCTGTGTGGAATAACGGCATCCACATCACCGCCCAGAAATTTAAGTCCCTTTAAGAGGATCGCCGTAGCGCATACGCCGTCAATGTCATAATCCCCGATCACGCGAAGCCGCTTCCCCTGCCGGAGCTTCTCCTCCAGCTTCCNNNANGCAGCGNCNATATCTTTTAACAGCATGNGATCGTAAAAGNTCTTACNGNCACCGTAAAGATACTGCCCGATCTCCTGCTCCGTAACAACTTCCCGGTTTCTGATAAGTCTGGCAACCAGCGGATCAATATGATATTTTGACCCAATCGTCTGAAAATCCGCTCCTTTTGTCAGCAGAAGCCACTGATTCATCCTTAGCCTCCATATTTTCCTGCTTTTTTCGGTTCACTCTGCTTTGCTTTATTTATTATACATCAAACCTCTTATTTCCGCTATATATTGTGTTGATTTTCTATTTATTATTATATAATGTTTCTTTTAGTTGTTTTATTTCTATCAAATGTGTGCTATACTTATTCCGGTCAATTTTATATCTCAACATTTTAAGATGGAGGCTTACCATGAGTAATAATGAAATCAGTAAAGCAAAGCAGAAACGTCTGGACATAGAAAATGCCCGAAAAGAACAGCAGCGGAAAAAGGCTCTGGCCAATCTGATCGCCATCCTGATCCCTGTAACGATCATATTAGTGATCTGCCTTGTCTATTTTTTGTACCAGAGCAAGCAGTTAAACTATGGAAAATATCTGACCGGAGAAGGCCTGATCAGCGATATCGATCCTGCTGATTACGTCCAGTTTGACTATAAAAGCCTTTCCTACANCNGGGCGGANCTTCTTCCNGATGATGCNTTNGTNGANGCNGANATNGCATCTANCTGTGAATCGCTTGCCACGCTTTCCGATGATACAGCGCTGGTCACAGCCTCAGAAAATAAGATCAGTCTGACCTATAACTCATCCATTGGCGGCGTTTCTTACAATGCCGTCTCGCAACAGGATTATACCATCGGCAGCGCTGCAGTCTCCGATCTGTTTGACGAAGCGCTGATCGGCCACAAGCCCGGCGACAGCTTCCAGACGGAGATTGCCTATCCTGCCGATTATCCCAATACGGAAGTTGCCGGTGTAACCCTCACCTATGATATCACCATCCATGGCATATATGTTGTTCCCGCATTTACGGACGAGCTGGTAGCTGTCAATTTCAGCAGCATCGCCACCACGGCGGAAGGCTATCGTGAATATCTTGTCCAGCAGTATTTTAAGGAAAATCTGCGCAATGCGATCACCGACTCACTGAGGAATAGCGGCACCGTCTTGAACTATCCCACAGGTTATCTGGAGAATGTAAAGAAGATCTATCTCACGCAGAACCAGCAGCGGTTTGATCAGACTAACCAGATGTTCTATCAGAACTTTGGATATTATGCATACAATTCTGTATATGAAATGTACGGTTATGCCACCGAAGCCGAATACCTTGCGGCATTAAATTCCATAGCTGCCGATGATGTAGCATATTATCTTGACGTTATGACCGTTTTTAAAAACGAGGGAATGACAAACACCCGGGAGGAAGTGACAAACTACTATCTTGAACAGGGTTATGATACGGCTTCCTTCCAGGAGCTGGAAACACAGTACCATTTCAATTATCTGGCGCAGATGGCGCTTGCCGATAAAGTAACGAACTATCTGATGGATACAGTGACGATCGTGGAATAATAATTTCGGATCGTTCATATAATTGATGATTATGGATCAAGATTTGATGGTAAGACGATAAAAAGGAAGTCCGGCGGACTTCCTTTTCACTTGAAAACTCTCTTATTCTTCTGACAGACCATAGATCCGATAATCCTCCAGCTCCTTTTCATTTCCCCGGAAAGCGTCCAGATCAATATACCGTTCTTCTCCCGAATATCCTTCCAGCTCCCCTTTGTCGCTATACTGCCAGAAGACCCATTTCCCACCGCCGAAAAGCGGCTGATAATAAATATTTCTGATCCACAGCGGATATTGTGTAAACTCTCCCCGGATCAATGTCCTGTATGCCGTCATGGTCGTATAGATGACCGGTTTACATCCATAGTATGCTTCCAGTTCGTCCAGCANAAGCTGCAGCTCGTTTCTGATTGCGTCCGCGTCGATGCTGCCCTCATAGCTGCTGTAATACTCAACATCCACGGCAGGCACAAGCATGCCGTCCCAGCTTCCCACCACCTCGATATAATGCTCCGCCTGCGTTTTTCCGCTGCTCTCAAAGCTGAAGAAATGATATGCCCCGACTGCAAGACCGGTCTCCAGCGCGCCCGCCAGATTCTCCTCAAACCGGATATCCTGATGGCTGCTTCCCTCCGTAGCTTTCATATATACAAACGAAAGAGCGTCCGCCAGTACCGGCCAGTCAACATCCCCTTGATAATAGGAGATATCCACACCCTTTACGCTATATCTATCCGCCATCTTCAGGGCAAGCTTTATCTTTCCCTGATATACCCCCGCAGCAAATGCGGCAAGCACGGCGGTCAGTACAGCCAGAAGCACCAGAAGCAGTCCGGCTCTATACTTTTTTAATTCCTTATTTTTAATGTCTTTACTCATTCTCTTACACAATTACAGAAATCATCAACCGGAATACAAAAAATCAGTCATCATCTTCCTCCGTCTGCGGGAATTTATCCCGAAGCAGTCCCCACAACGGAGCTGCCAGAAAGATANAAGAATATGTTCCACACANGATACCGACCANCNGAGGAAGCGCAAATTCTTTGATGGAGGATACTCCAAGAATATAAAGCACCGTGATCATAATAAATGTTGTCAGGGACGTAAAGATACTCCTTGAGAGCGTCTGTGCCACGCTTTTATTGATGACGTCATCCAGCGTCTCCCTGCGTCCCATACTGCGCTTATTCTCACGCACCCTGTCAAAGATAACGATCGTTGCATTGATAGAATATCCGACGATCGTCAGCATACAGGCGATAAACGTAGAACCGACGCTCAATCTTATGACTGCATAGAATGTCAGCACAACCATAACGTCATGCAGAAGCGCCGCCACTGCGCTTGCACCGAACCTGATATCGCTGAACCTGAACCAGATATAGATCATCATGCAGAGTGTCGCTACCAGCACGGATATGATAGCCTCCCGTTTCATTTCACCGGAAACCGTCGCGCTGATGGTCTCCATCTCGATCTTATCCTGTGTTATGCCGAAATTCGTATACAAAAGCTGTTCCAATGCTTCACGCTCTTCCGCTTCCAGCGCCCTTGTCTTAAAGATGATCTCATTGGTATCATTCACGGTCTGCCATGATACATTGGCATCCTTCGTAATGTCCTCCAGTCCGGTGACAATCACCCCGTCAACTACCTCCCTGTCAGGCACCGTTTCAAAAGTAACACTTGTCGCCGTACCGCCGACAAAGTCCAGACTGTAATTTAATACGGAACCGATCGTCGCCCTATTGACAAACAGCATAATGATCCCCACCAATATAATTGCGCCGGATATCCCAAAGAAAGTCTTTCTTTTTTTCACATATTCAAACGCCTTGCCATCCTTCCCTGAGCCATACCACTTGACATCTTTAAGTCCCATTGCATACATGCTGTTGAGCAGCAGCTTTGTGATGACCAGTGCCGTAAACATAGATACGACAATACCCATTGCCAACGTATAAGCAAATCCTTTCAGGCTTCCGCTTCCCATGGCAATCAGCACGATTGCGGAGATAAGCGTCGTGATATTACCGTCGATGATCGCGGAAAATGCCTTTGAAAATCCGCTTTTGATCGCAGACTGTACAGTCAATCCCTCCTTGATCTCCTCCTTAATCCTTGCAAATACGATAACATTGGCATCCACCGCCATACCGATGGACAGGATGATGCCTGCAATACCGGGCAATGTCAGCGTCACTTCAAAAATATTGATGCCAAGAAGTATCAGTATGACATATAAGAGCAATGCCAGAGAACTTGCCAGTCCCGGAATCCGATACACAGCAATCATTAACAAAATCACCAGCGCCAGTCCGATCACGCCTGCCGTCAGGCTGGTTTTGATGGCATCCGTACCAAGCTGCGCCCCCACCACATTGGAACGCAGTTCCTGAAGCTCGACCTTCAATCCACCGATACGGATACTCTGCGCCAGACGATCTGCCTCCTCAAAATTGCGCATATTCGTAATCTGCGCCCTGCCGCCATCGATCCTGGAATTGACATTCGGCACGCTTAACATTTCTCCATCATAGTAGATCGCAATCGTACCATATAGTCCCGGCTTTCCTACTGCCGCGCCGGTTGCGTCCCCAAATTTGGCTGCCGCCTCATCACTGAAGACAAGTTCCACGATATATTGTGTTCTGTTATATTCATCCGTATAACCGCCGCCCTTTGCGGATACCACATCCGTACCGCTTAAAATAGCGCTGCCGTCCGCCACGATCTCATCAATGCTTCTGACCAGTTCGTACTGCATTTTTGCTGCCGCCTGATCCCCAATCTCATAAATGACCGGACTGCCTGCTTCATCCAGCATGATCTCATCCGTATCCTTATCATATAAATAAGCTGTATTCCCCATATAACAGAATAAGACATCACCTTCTGAATATACCTGCAGACCGCTTCCGGTCGTCATATTCTGATAATTCAAATTGCCGTTGGAATCCGTCGCCCGGATAAAATATAACGATCCCGGAGACCCCAGCTCCTGCAGTACCTTATTGGCATCTGTCACACCGGGGATCTCAATATTGATACGTCTGTCACCCTCCTGATACACCTGAGCTTCGGTAGAAAATTTATCAATACGCCTTCTCAGCTTATATATCGTATCGCTGATATCCTCTGCGGTAGGCGTTTCTTCACCGACCGCCTCGTAGGTGATGCTGACGCCTCCCGCCAGATCAAGTCCCAGCTTTATCCGTTCCATAGAACCGGCTTTTTCCGCTCCGACGCCGACCAGCGCAATATACCCAAGCGCCGCCGTAATGACGATAAATGCCAGAAAAACCAGATAACCTGTCCCTTTTTTCATGTTCTTAACCTTTCCTTTCCCATCTGTACTCATGGATTCTTTATGTTACACTTCCGTATTTGCGTCCTCCATATCCGCTTCTGCTGCCTTCATCATGATCGCACATTCAACTCTCTTTTTCTGCAAAGTACAGCCGATCTCATATGCGGCATGAATATCACCATGAAAGTTATATGCATTTGCCGCGCATCCGCCGCTGCAATAAAACTTCGCAAAGCAATTTTGGCACGCTTCCTTAGAATAGACATTGCACGCATGGAACATGCTGCGGATCTTTTCATTTGTAATGCCGTCGTAGACATTACCCATTAGGAAATCTTTCTGTCCGACGAATTGATGACAGGGATAAAAATCCCCGCCCGGCGTCACCGCCAGATATTCACAACCGGAACCGCAGCCGGACAAGCGTTTTGCCACACAGGGGCCTCCCTCCAGATCAATCATAAAATGAAAGAAGTTAAAGGATCTGCCCTCTTTTTTACGTTTCAGCATTTCGGCGGCAAGCTCGTCATACTGCAGAAGCAAAACAGGAACATCCTCCTCCCTGAGGGCATAATCAGCCTCAGGCGGCGCAACCACCGGCTCTACCGAAATCTGTTTAAAGCCAAGGTCGGCAAGATGCAGCACATCCTTGGAAAAATCCGTATTATAATGCGTATAAGTTCCGCGCACATAATAATTCGTCTGATTTCTCGACTCCGCTGCCTTGATATATTTCGGAAGTATCCTCTCATAACTCCCCTGTCCTCCACGGTCGGGACGCATACGGTCGTTGACTTCTTTGCGCCCGTCAATACTTAGGACAAGATTGCCCATCTCCTGGTTGACAAACTCCATGATTTCATCTGTAAGAAGCGTACCGTTTGTCGTCAGCGTAAAGCGGAATTTTTTATTGTTCGGCTTCTCCAGACTGCGTCCATAGGCAACCAGCTGTTTTACGACCTCCCAGTTCAGCAGCGGCTCCCCGCCGAAAAAATCCACTTCCAGATTGACCCTGTTGCCGGAATGTTCCACCAGATAATCCAATGCTTTTTTACCGACCTCCAGGCTCATCAGTTCCCTGCTTCCATGATACTCTCCCTCTCCCGCAAAGCAATACCGGCAGGCAAGGTTACAGTCATGGGCAACATGAAGGCACATTGCCTTGACAACAGTCTCCCGTTTCATAAACTGCTCAATATAGCCCTCATAAATATCGTCTGTAAAGAGCATATTCTCTTTTACCAGTTCCAGAATCTCATCCAGCGGCTCCGCCAATGCAGTACCCGCATATCTCTCCCTGAGCGCTTCCGCATCTGTCCCTGAGGTAAGCTCCTTTTCTATCTCCGGAATGAGGCCATATACCGCATCATCCACTACATGGACACTTCCGCTATTGACATCTAATACAATATTATAACCATTACTCTGATATTGATGAATCATAATATATTTTCCTATCTATATACGTATCTTCAGCATATAACCGGGCTGTGACTTATCAAGCCATAAACATATCATGATATATGCCGGTATTCTATCAAAGAAGCAGCGACTTATCACCGCTGCTCCCCAACACATTCATATTCATATGAATTATTTCTGATTCTCACAACTCTGATTTCCAACGGTACAGGATGTNTTNCATGCTGACTGGCAGGAAGTCTGGCANTCTCCACAGCCGCCCTTCTTCATNCTTTTCTTAAAATCNCTCGTATTTANTGTTTTAATATGCTTCATANCCATCTTCCTCCACTCTGTCCATAAATATTNATGATATTTNTGTCNNTCTCANAGAACATAAAGCATTATACCACATATTTCCANAAATAGAAAGNATTTTTTTCATGTTTATCTGGAAATCATGCCACCCAGCATCCNGCCGCCACTGCACAGGCANAANACCGTCACAAATTCCCTGTTTANTTCAAATGCGGAACCGNCAACGATNATGGAGATCAGCNTNAGNAATANAAAGTATGCCAAGCCCATCAGAAGACCGAATAAAAAACGATGATGACCGGCACGGCTTCCGGCAAGCATCCCGGAGACCAGGCAGGATACGACATATACCACAATAATCCCTACAGACACCACTCCGGGCGCCAGATCAAACCAGTATAACAAAAACGACATGACGATCAGCATCATCGCCGTGATCGCATACGAGATTAATAAATATTTTAATAAATGCAGATTCAGATCCTTATTTTCCAAAATTTACGTATCCTCCGCTTTGTCAGAAATCTGTCTTTTTAATATATATTCATAACTTTATTAAAACTTGACTTTTTACATATATCTTTTATAATTTATTATTAAATAAAATCTACTTAGGCAATTGCGAAAGAGTTAAGTCCGGATTACATAACTCTTTGTCTGAAAATATATGTTCCAAAAACATCATGTTATGAAATCATTTTTGGAACATATATTTTCAAACTTTGAGTTATGTAAACCTCATAGACGAAATTTTGAAATGACAGGATATAAAATAATTGTTTTGCAATCACCTATAAAATCTACTGTTTATAAAGGAGTGAACCAGACTTTGGACCAAACCGCATGGATACAGCTTATTATCATTATTTTCCTATTGTTTTTATCCGGTTTTTTTTCCTCGGCGGAAACCGCGTTTTCCACGGTCAATCAGATCCGGCTGCAGAACCTTGCCGACGAAGGCAATAAAAAAGCCGCGCTTGTTTTAAAGATCCTGTCTGCCTACAGCAAGATGCTCAGTACGATCCTGATCGGCAATAATATCGTCAATATCGCTTCTTCTTCCATCGCCACAATCTTTGCAACAAGGATTTTCGGCAGCTGGGCGATCGGTATCGCCACAGGCGCTTTGACTATATTTGTACTTTTATTCGGCGAGATCATCCCAAAAACATGGGCAAAACTGAATAATGAAAAGCTTACCCTTGCCTATGCGCCTGTCATTCACAGTCTGTGCATCATCCTGACACCGGTCATTTTTGTGATCGATAAACTCTCCAATGCCATCCTGCGCATCCTCGGCATCGATCCCAACCGAAAAGTCATCAGCATTACAGAAAGCGAGCTCCTCTCCTATGTGGATGCGAGCCATGAAGAAGGCGTCATTGAATCCGAAGAAAAGGAAATGATTTATAATTTATTTGACTTTTCCGATTCCGTAGCAAAGGATATCATGATTCCAAGGATCGATATCGTAGAAATCGATGTCCATGCTTCCTATGAGGAACTGCTGGAGGCGTTCCGCAAAAGCATGTACACGCGGATTCCTGTCTATGAAAACACACCTGACAACATTATCGGCGTTGTCAACATTAAAGATCTGATTCTGATCGACGACATGGATAAATTTAAAATCAGGAAAGTCATGCGCGATGTATATTATACATATGAATACAAAAAAACGTCCGACCTGCTGGGCGAGATGCGGGAAAAGACCGCCGGAATCTCCATTGTGCTTAATGAATACGGNGCGGCGGAAGGCATGATCACTATGGANGATCTTCTGGAGGAGATNGTNGGNGAGATACGTGATGAATATGATGAAGACGAAAAAGAACTTTTGCAGTGNGTCGGAGANCGNGAGTATCTGATCGAGGGCAGCATGAAGCTTGATGATATCAATGATCAGCTTCAGACGGAATTAAGCAGCGATGACTATGACTCCATCGGCGGTATCGTCATAGAGCATCTGGACGACTGCCTGCCTACTGCCGGTGAGGAAGTCCTCCTGGATGACGGCACAAAGCTGCGTGTCGAAAGCTTTGAAAATAATCGCATACAGTCCGTGAGAATGTTCCTTCCCGCACCTCAGGAAGCGGAAAAAGCAGCGGATATTGATGAATCATAAATGTATTAAGACAGAAAAAAGCCGGCAGCAACGGTACATGACCGCATAAGAAAGGACTTGGCTTTTATAAAGAGACCGTTTCAAGTTTTGTGTAAACTCAAAATCTGATATAAGATATGTGAATGGTTGCTTAAGGGGCAGAAACCGGATTTTCGGATTCCGCCCCTTACCTGTATTATATAGCCAATTCCGGTATTGTCAATGGGAATTACCAGAACTGTTCTTTCTACAGATTTCTGTCAGAGAGCCGTTCCTCAAAATATATCTCTAACTGAGAATGGATCTGTCCCCAGTCCTGGCGGTGTCCTGTCCATTTCTTCGTGATGTCCATCATCGCCAGGTAAAGCATTTTCAACAGACTATCGTCAGTCGGGAAAACGGTCTTGGATTTAGTCACCTTACGCAGCTGGCGGTTGAAGCCTTCAATGGCATTCGTTGTATAAATAAGGCGTCTGACTGCTTCTGGATACTTGAAATAGGTCGAAAGCGTTGCCCAGTTATCGTGCCATGATTTATAAATCTTGGGATATTTAGAATCCCATTTGTCTTTGAACAGCTCCAGTTCATTCAGAGCTGTTTCTTCTGTAGGAGCCGCATACACAAGCTTCAGATCCGACATGAGTTTTTTGATGTCTTTGTAGGAAACAAACTTTGTCGAGTTCCTTATCTGGTGGATGATGCATTGTTGGATCTCGGTCTGTGGATATACCGC
>WFLX010358693.1_pt1 | contig 36775 bp, 36 predicted proteins | sample 4967041 | NCBI WGS metagenome assembly WFLX01 (sample SAMN12857096, study PRJNA449069) | gut metagenome | isolation source: stool from male and female vole | host: Microtus ochrogaster | place: USA:Florida | collected 2017
AAAAGGACTGATAGGACTGGGTTTTGCTGCAAATAAATTTAAGGGCATGACTTTTGCACCCGAAATGAGAAAAGCGCTTCTGGCTTAGGATTTGCCAGAGGCGCTTTGTCTACAGTCTGAACATTTGTGCCCATATAATAATGGGCACAAATGCTGTCTTAGTTGGAGTTCTATTGATACCTGCGGGCATATTATTCATAATTATATATTTTATTTGGGAAATCACGGATAAGATAGTTCGCCTATTGGAGGTAAAATCATGAAACGGATATTATTAGTTGATGATGCCGTAGATTTCTTAAAAATTTTGGCACAGGCATTAGAACAAGATTTTGAAGTCCATACTGCGACAGGTGTTTCAGAAGCAATGTCATTAGTTAATAAAATGGATATGGATTTAATTTGTTCTGATTTGGAAATGAAAGACGGAACAGGGATAGACATATTAACTTTTCTCAGACAAAAGCATTTAGACATTCCGTTCATTCTCATGTCCGGAAAGGATAGCGGATTTGAAATTGAAATGGCGAAATATTATGGTGCTATTTTTGTTTCAAAAACATCTTATGATTTTTTGATGGAAATTAAAAAATATAGGTAAGACTGTGACAAGGAGAAAATGGCATATGTTAAGAAAAGATTGTGATAGATAAACCAAAAGCCTTCGGTAGATGGGGCAATCTCCTTCCAGCCGGAACGGTGATGTACAGGCTGAGCGGCTGCAACCGCAGGAGAGGCAGCGCAAAACCCGATAGGCGGCATTGCGAATGGTATCAGCAGCGATTCTGCCGAAGGAAAGAACTTTATATTGAAAAAAGANGGCACAAGTTCCNTAATTTATCAAAATAAAGGTTGATATTTTTTAAATAAAANAATATAATATTGAAAAAAGAGGGCACAATATCCCTAAATCATCAACAAGGGGACGATATGGAAATAAAAAGAGATATTTACCTGAAAAAAATAATAAACCGCATGCATAACGGAATGATAAAGGTGATCACAGGAATAAGACGTTCGGGAAAATCATATCTTCTGTTTACCATATTTAAAAACTACCTGAAATCAGAAGGCGTTGCGGAAGACCATCTGATAACAATCGAACTGGATATGCTGGAAAATAAGAAATACAGAGATCCCTATGTCATTCTTGATTATATAAAAGGGAAGATCACGGATGACGGTGATTATTACATTTTCCTTGATGAAGTGCAGTTATTGGAGGAATTTGAAGGAGTNCTTAATTNACTTCTTCNTATCAGAAATANAGANATTTATNTAACNGNAAGCAATTCGAAATTTTTATCAAAGGATGTTATTACGGAGTTTAGAGGGCGTGGTGATGAGATCCATGTGTATCCTGTCAGCTTCAGAGAATACATGGAAGTATTTGAAGGTGATAAGTATGAAGGATGGAGTTCGTATGTAAATTACGGAGGGCTTCCATTGACCGTTACAATGAATACTGATGAACAGAAGATGGAATATCTCACAAGATTATTTGAAGAGACATATATCAGGGATATCATTGAACGCCACCATATAGAAAAAGCGCAGGAGATGGATGCTCTGATCAATGTCCTTGCATCCGGTGTTGGTTCGCTGACTAATGCTTCCAAAATAGAGGCAACATTTAAAAGCGTGATAGGCTCTGATATCAGCCTTAATACGATCAGGGCTTATATTGAATATCTTAAGGATGCTTTTATTGTAAGTGAAGCGAGCAGATATGATGTAAAAGGCAGGAAGTATATTGGCACGCCTTTAAAATATTATTTTGAAGATGTTGGACTTAGAAATGCCAGACTTGGATTCAGACAACTGGAAGAAACGCATCTTATGGAAAATATTATTTATAACGAGCTGCGTGTCCGCGGCTTTCAGGTAGATGTGGGTGTAGTCCCAAAACGGAACAGAACAAAAGAGGGGGTGCAGGAAAAGAAGCAGCTTGAAATTGATTTTGTGGCAAATATGGGTAGTAAGCGTTACTATATCCAGTCGGCTTTCAGTATTCCAGACGAGGAAAAGAGAGCGCAGGAAAGAGCATCACTTACTAATGTCAATGATTCATTTAAGAAGATCATCATTGTAAAGGATATCACCAAACCATGGTATGATGATGATGGGGTCCTGACAATGAGCATCTACGATTTTCTGTTGAAGGAAGATAGCTTGGATAAATAGATAGGTTGGAAACCAACTCAGAAAGTTATAGATTTTTAAATGGCAGGGCAAAATGCGATTGCCGGCATTGCGAATGGTATCAAAGGAGGAGTCATGAAAGCAGAAATGAAAATATTAATAGCTAAAATAGGAATAGCAGCAGCGATCATGGCAGTAATTACCGTAGGCGTGGTAGTTGTTATTAAAAATCGCGGAGAAAAGGAAGCGTCACATGTGGAAACGAGAGATGACGCACAGGAACAGCTGACAGAGATTGGAGCTGGAAGTAATGTTCAGGAACAGCTGACAGAGATTGGAACAGGAAGTGATGCACAGGAACAGATGACAGAGATTGGAACAGAAAGTGATGTTCAGGGACAGACGGCGGATGAAACATCGGAAAGCCGGGATGAGGAACTCAATACTATAGTTGAGGAAGAACAGAAACAGGAGGAAGAAGAGCTGCGGACGACATTATTGGGTGAGCCGGAAGGCGTTTTGCAGTATGGACAATATGTGTATGATGCTGTGTATGACGGTGAGATTGATATACTGGATTGGCACAATAACTACGGTCTTTTAACCATTCCCCCTCGATATGCTATGGTGTTAGTGTTTCCTTTTGATGATGACGGGGATGGGCAATATGAATATGATGCTGAGACGAAACAGTATACCATTAGGTATACAGCTCCGTGGTGCTATAGGTATTATAGTCGTACATCTTCGTCGTGGTGTAGGTATGAATCTGAACTTATAGGGCATTTGGATGAGAAAGGCAATCTTATTATAACTTCTTGTGAGATGCCAGATAGGGATGGGGTTGTTGTTTTTGATGATTTAGAGTGGGTGTATGTCTGTACGACAGATGAAAAATGGATAGAAATGCAAAATGTTTCCAATGATCGATTATTGTGCGATTGTATTCAATATGCTGCCGCAGCTTCGGAGATGGATCCGGATGTTATGATTGATCCGGCTGCGTGTCAGGTAATGAAGGAAATGCAGGATACCGAACAGGATATTTATTCTCTGCTTTCCGGTACGGATAAGTATACTGAAACAGTAAAGGAAATTCTGGGTGTAACCGGTGCGGATGAGCTTACATTAAGGTCGCACAATGCTTCAGGAGCGCTTCCCGTAAGCGCAATCAGAGTAAAATTATATCCAAATGATTGCCACGTATGGATCGAAGGCTCTGATGCAAGCGGCATGCAGGGAGCCGATCCGGAGGCTATGTTTAATATTTCGGCTGAATAATGTAATTCCGTGTCAAAACTGCGTTTCCATTGCAAATATTTGTATTGCAATATAAAAAAGGATGTGGTATCTTTCTTTTTATAGGAAGATGAAGATACTGCATCTTTTTTAAATACAGTCAGTAAAAGGAGAAGGCAGGCTATGGCGACAGTAATCGCAATCGACGGACCGGCGGGCGCCGGCAAAAGCACCATTGCAAAATTGGTGGCAAAGGAGCTGAATGCAATCTATATCGATACGGGAGCAATGTACCGCGCAATGGCATTGTATCTGCTGCGCAGTCATATAGATATAGAAGATGAAAAGGCATTGGCGGAATGTGTTGCGTCAGCGGATATATCGATTCGTTTCGTCGATGGGGAGCAGCAGGTGTGGCTGAATGGAGAGAATGTCAACGGTCTGATCCGGACGGAGGAGGTAAGCGCCATGGCGTCGGTTTCTTCCGCAAAAGGCGTGGTGCGGGTGAAATTGGTGGATCTGCAAAGAAAGCTCGCTAAAGATCATGATGTGGTCATGGATGGCAGGGATATCGGTACTCACGTGCTGCCGGATGCGAAGCCGAAGATCTTTCTGACCGCAAGCTCCAAGGTGCGTGCTAAGAGAAGATATGACGAACTGACCGCCAGAGGAGAGGTATGTGACTTAGNTACGATTGAAAAAGATATTATTGAGCGGGATGAGCGGGATAAAAATCGTGAGATATCGCCGCTTCGTCAGGCAGAGNACGNAATATTGNTNGATACATCGGATATGACNATCGAGCAGNTGAAGGAGAAGATCATTTCGCTGATATGATAGATTAGGTGAAGGTGAAGATGAAGATTATTTCACTGATATGATAGATCAGTTGAAAGAGAAGATCACTTTGTTGATTTGATCAATAATGTATCAATGAGGTTTGCATAACTTGAAGTCAGAACATAAATGTTCTAATAACTATGTTCCAAAAATGATTTCATTTATGATGTTTTTGGAACATAGTTATTCTGACAAAAAGTTATGTAAACCGCAAGATTAACAGTTATATAAACCGTAAGGATAAAAGTTGTGTAACTCATAAAGATCAAAGGAGCACCCCATGGAGATTACACTTGCCAAAACCGCCGGTTTCTGCTTTGGCGTTAAGCGGGCGGTGGATCAGGTCTATGAACAGTTAAAACAGAATAAGCCGATCTATACCTATGGGCCGATTATACATAATGAAGAAGTTGTCAGGGATCTGGTGGAGAAGGGTGTCTGCATCATAGAAACGGAGGAAGAACTGGCAGCTTTAAGAAACGGCACGGTGATCATCCGCTCCCACGGCGTGCCTGAACGGATCATAACTCTGCTGAAGGAAAACGGACTGGAATATATCGATATGACCTGTCCTTTTGTGAAGCGCATCCATGAGATCGTCAGCAGGGAGAGTGTACATAGCCATATTGTAATTATCGGCAATCCGGGACATCCCGAAGTGGAAGGCATCAGAGGGTGGTCAAAGACACCTGCCGTGGTGATCTCCACAAAAGAGGAAGCCTTCCTGTATGAGCCTGAAGAATATCCGTGCGCGGATATTGAAAATTTTGTTAAAACCAAGCAGCATCAGCCCGTAAAACAGGGCGAAAAGGACGAAAAACATATTTGCATTGTTTCACAGACGACATTTAACTACAATAAATTTCAAGAACTTATTGAAATATTTATGAAAAAAGGTTATGATATAAATATTATGAATACTATCTGCGACGCCACAAGAAAGCGTCAGGCAGAAGCGAAGGAAATTGCGTCGGATGCCGATATCATGATTGTCGTGGGTGACACACAAAGCTCTAACAGCAAAAAGCTGTATGAGATCTGCAGGCAGGAATGCGCCCGGACATATTTTGTCCAGACTGGNAGAGATTTAGAGTTAAAGGTNGACGATACTGTGCGNAAGATAGGAATTACAGCGGGGGCTTCCACCCCGAANNATANNNTAGAGGAGNNTCNAANCTATGTCAGAAGTATCANTTTGAACAAATGCTGGAAGATTCATTTAAAAATATCCATGTAGGTGACGTGGTGGAAGGAACTGTTATTACTGTAACTCCGGATGAAATAGCTGTTAATATCGGATATAAGTCAGATGGTATCGTTACAAAGCATGAATACACGAACAATCCCGCCGTTGATCTTACAAGCGCTGTGAAGCCGGGGGATAAGATCAACGTCAAAGTGCTCAAGATGAATGACGGAGACGGTCAGGTCGTATTGTCCTATAAGAGGCTGGCTGCGGAAAAGGTAAGCAAGGTGCTTGAGGATGCGTTTAATGAAGGAACGGTTCTGAAAGCAGTTGTTTCGGAAGCGATCAAGGGAGGCGTAAAGGTGATCGTAGATGATGTGCCCGTGTTTATCCCGGCAAGCCTTGCGTCAGATACGTCAGTTAAGGATCTGTCCGTGATGGAAGGGCAGGAAGTGGAGTTTGTCGTTACGGAATTTAATCCGAAAAAGAGAAAATATATCGGCGACTGCCGCAGAGTATTGAGAGCGCGTAAGGAAGCGATGCGTGCGGAGCTGATTGAAAAGTTCCATGAAGGAGATATTATCGAAGGCGTTGTACGGAATGTAACTGCCTTTGGCGCATTTGTCGATATCGGCGGATTGGATGGACTGCTTCATATTTCTGAGATGAGCTGGGGACATGTGGATAAGCCTTCTAATGTATTGAGCAAGGGCGATACCCTGAAGGTGATCATCAAAGAGATCAAAGGGGATAAGATCTCCCTGAGTGTCAGATTTGATGAAAACAATCCATGGTTAAATGCGGCTGATAAGTATGCGATCGGGACGATCGTAACAGGTAAAGTTGCAAGGATGGCGGACTTTGGCGCATTTGTGCAGCTTGAAGAGGGGATCGACGCGCTGCTGCATGTATCGCAGATCGCGAGATACCGGGTTGAGAAGCCGTCCGATGTATTAAAGATCGGTGATGAGATAGAGGCGGTAGTGGTTGATCTGAATGTAGAAGAAAGAAAGCTCAGCTTAAGCATGAAGCAGCTTGCTCCGGAGATGGGGGATGCTGCTGGGAATGAAGAAGAATAAAACAGATATCTCTTATGGAGAGGAGTCATCGTGCCGAACGATTATGAAGCTTTTAAAATTCAAATCCTTAGGATGACGGGCATAGATTTGAACGCATATAAGGAAAAACAGATGAAGCGCAGGATTGATGCCTTGATTACAAAATATGAAGCTGCCGATTATGACAGCTTCGTTTTGTTGTTGAAAAAAGACAGGGAAATATATGAAACATTTGTCGGATATCTGACGATCAATGTTTCCGAATTTTACCGTAATCCGGATCAGTGGAAATATATGGACGATGTAGTGATCCCGGAGCTGATCCGTAAATTCGGCAAAAATCTGAAGATATGGAGCGCTGCCTGCTCTACGGGCGATGAACCCTATTCGCTGGTTATGGCATTGTCTAAACATATCCCGATCGCTCAGATCACAATCACGGCGACGGATATCGACAAGCAGATCCTTGCGAAGGCAAAAGTGGGGATTTATGGGGAAAAGTCAGTTGCCGGAGTCCCTATNGATCTGCGGAAAANNTATTTTGAAAAGATNGGGGATGCNTATAAGATNTCGGATGAGATNAAAAACAGGGTGGTATTCAGGCAGCATAATCTTCTNGCGGATCCNTATCCGAAGGATTATCATATGATCGTGTGCCGTAATGTATTGATCTATTTTACGGAAGAAGCAAAGGATGCGGTATTTCAGAAGTTCTGCCATTCGCTGGTGCCGACGGGGATTTTATTTATAGGGAATACGGAGCAGATTATCACCTATAAAGAAATGGGTTATGAGCGCAAAAGTTCATTCTTTTATTGCAAGAGATGAGGATCATGACATTTTTTCATCGGAGATGAACTATAATATTGTGANGAAGNGGTTTGAAAAGANTATGGAAANAAGGCTTNCNGCTAATAAAGAGGAAAAATTTCGGCTTATATTGAAGGAAATCCGCAAGAACTCCCGATTTGATGAAAATGAACAATATATACAGCATGGAACGACTACTGTCAAAGAGCATTGTATCAAAGTGGCGCAGACGGCGTATTTTATGTCTCACCGTCTGCATATATCGGTGCATGAGGAAGAGTTGATCAGAGGGGCGCTGCTTCATGATTATTTCCTTTATGACTGGCATGAAAAATCATTAAAAAATTCCATTCACGGCTTTACGCATCCGGGAAAGGCCCTGCGTGAGGCNTCGAAGGNTTTTGAANTGACCAATATCGAAAAAGACATGATACAGTCCCATATGTTTCCTTTGACCGTCAGACCGCCAAAGTATCGGGAAGGCGTTCTGCTTTGTATTGCGGATAAGCTTTGCGCGCTTCAGGAAACGATAGGAGGACATTAATCGTGTATGAATTATTGACAACGCCATTCCTTCTCGGGATGGATTTTGCTACGCTGACTTGTGTCATGATGTTCTACAGCTTTATCGGCTGGTTTTATGAGTCTACGGTTTTTTCACTGGTGGAGCAGGGGAAACTGATGAACAGGGGNNGTTTTATCGGACCTTATCTGCCGATCTATTGCGTTGTGGCGGTCCTGAATCTTTATCTGCTGGACGGCGTGGAAAGTTCTTTTAAGATCGTGCTGATTTCCGCATTGACCTGCTGCGCGGTAGAATATTTCACCTCATGGACGCTGGAAAAGATTTTTCATGCAAGATATTGGGATTACAGCTATTTCCCCCTGAATATCAATGGGCGTGTCAGCGTTGTGTCGGGCGCGTTTTTTGGAATCGCCGTTCTGTTTCTGATCAAGGTGCTCCATCCGTTTACAATCGTAATGATGGCTAAAATACCGGAACATNTCCGAGTGGCGCTTGGNGTNTTTTTCTGGNTNNTGTTTTTGGTNGANGCTACCCTGACNGTNATCGGCATGNGNAATCTGAACCGTAAATGTAAAGAGATNTATGATGCCATTGANCGCAATATNGAGGCGGGNTTTGANAAGATGAACAATAAAAAAGCNTATNTNAANCGTTTTAANATTGTNAGGGGAAGCAAAACCCTTGTTGTAAAATTAAAGGGTATCAATAAGAAATTTGTTTCCATGGAGACACGTATCTTAGAAGCTTATCCCGATTTTCATTCTTATAGCTATGGGGAGATTCTGGATAAGATGAAGGAAACATTGTCTCGGAGAAGGAAGTATAAGGGATTGGAAGTTGTTGATGATAATGAAGATATAGATTCGGAAGAAGAATTGGGGACGGAGGAGCATACGGAGAATAAGACGGCGGATCTGGAAAAAAATGCGTGACAGATAAATAGTAAAACTGGATTTAATATTAAATCCAGTTTTTGCGTTCTTTGGGCTGTTTAATATGTTACGGTAACCGTGACATCGTCTCCTTCCGGAAGTTCTCCCATCAGGATATCTCCAATATAAGTGAGATAAGACATAGCCGCTTTATATTGTGCTTTTGCATCGGCGCCGACATCCGGCAGATAACCTCCGTCAGCAAACGCTTCATGGTAAAGACGGGATGCCTCGCTCATATAGAAAGCGGCATCATCCGCCATGGTTTCGATGGAGGAGTATTCTTCGGGGACTTCTAAAGCTGCCATATCTTGAAATGCCGTATTGAGCTGATCCAGCTGCGCAAGCATATCAGTGACTGCGGAGTTGGCGGATGGATCGATTGTGTCCAGAGCGGAGGCGGAAGCCGCAATTGTTTCATAGCATGAAGTCATATTTTCCCGGTAGGCGCTGATTTCTTCTTCTTCATTATTTTTTCCGCAGGCGGTCAAAAGGAGGCTTGCTGTTAATAAAAGACATGCCTTCCGTGCAATGCAGGCTGCCGGACAGAACTTCTTGCTAATTGGGTAATCAGAATATTTTTTCATGTTTCCTCACCGTTATTTATGATATCTGTAGTATCTGCATTATTATATATATTTATGCGTTTTTAAACGCTGCAGATTTTTTGGTTTTAAAGCCTGTTATTTTATTAAATTTTGCAGGGATGCATAAATATAGTATTCACTGACACGAATACTATACCATATATTGTAAAGTTAATCAAGGTTTATCGCTTGTCGATATTATTTTAATGCATAAATACCGTGCACATCCACCAGAGATTTTAAGGGAGAATTGCACAAATAAGCTTTTTCAAAGTTTTGCAATTGTAGAAATGAGTTATTGTCAACGAAGTAGTTATTTGATAAAATAAGTAATGTTTTAAATATTTTTGTTTTAATTAAAGTAAGATTTTTATACAGCGAAAGGANATNTGTGGATATGAATGGCGCAGACGCAATGATAAAATGTTTGGAAGCTGAAAATGTAGAAGTGGTATTTGGTTATCCGGGAGTGGCGATCTGTCCTTTTTATGACAGTATCATGGACTCCAAGATCCGTACCGTCTTAGTGCGTACGGAGCAGAATGCCGCGCATGCGGCAAGCGGTCTGACCAGGACAAGCGGTAAGCCGGGCGTATGTGCAGTGACCAGCGGTCCGGGCGCAACCAACCTGATCACCGGGATCGCTACGGCATTTGCTGACAGTATACCGCTGATCTGTATTACCGGACAGGTTAATTCGGAGCTGTTGGGAAGCGATGTATTTCAGGAGGCAGATATTACAGGAGCAGTGGAATCTTTTGTAAAATACAGTTATCTGGTAAAGGATGTCAATGATATCCCAAGGATATTTAAAGAGGCGTTTCGCATTGCGAATACGGGGCGTAAGGGACCGGTGCTGATTGATGTCCCCATCGATGTGCAGCAGCAGGAGATCAAGGGATTTCATTATCCGGAAGATGTAAAGCTGCGTACTTATAAGCCGACGGTCAAGGGCAATGCGCTTCAGATCAAGAAAGCGGTAAGAGAGCTGGAGCATGCCAGCCGTCCTTTGATCTGTGCGGGCGGCGGAGTGATCCTGGGTGGCGCACAGAAGGAATTGCTTGAGTTTGTGGAGGAATATCAGATCCCCGTGGTATCTACCATGATGGGGATCGGCGTGATGCCGACGGATCATCCGTATTATTTCGGTATGGTAGGAAACAACGGCAAGCCTTATGCTAACAGGGCGATGAAGGAGTCTGACCTGATCCTGCTGATCGGCGCAAGAGTTGCCGACCGCGCGGTCAATCAGCCGGAACTCGTCATGAAGGATACCGTTTTAGTGCATATTGACGTGGATCCCGCGGAGATCGGCAAGAATACCGGTGCGACTATTCCGATCGTCGGGGAAGCAAAGAGTATCCTGCACGATCTGCTGGAATATGAGATCGATGGATATTATGACGCATGGGTCAATCAATTAAAGCAGTACAGAAATGAGATGCGTGTTACACGTTGTCCTGATCGGAAGTATGTGGATCCGGCGGAATTTATCAATAAATTATCCTTGAAGATGAAAGATGATGCGGTCTATGTGGCGGATGTGGGACAGAACCAGATCTGGTCCTGTGCTTATCATGTGGTCAAGAAGGGACGCTTTTTGACCACCGGAGGCATGGGGACGATGGGATATTCCATCCCGGCTGCCATGGGTGCAAAGCTTGGAAGCCCTAAGAAACAGGTGGTTGCCGTCTGCGGCGATGGTTCGTTTCAGATGTCGTTGATGGAGCTTGCGACGATGCGGCAGCATGACGTGCCGGTCAAGATCATCGTATTAAAAAATAATTATCTTGGTATGGTCAGACAGTACCAGCATTTTACCTATCAGGATCGTTACAGCGTCGTTTCGCTGGATGGAAGTCCGGATCTGGAGAAGATCGCGGAAGCATACGGCATCAGATTCAGCCGTCTGACAGATATGAATGAATGCGATAAACGGATCGAGGAATTTTTGAAGAAGGATGAAGCGTATCTGATGGAGTGTATCATTGATCCGATGGATCTTGTGTAATCGTGGAGAGGAGTGCAGTTTTCATGAATAAAATATTTAATGTATTGGTAGAAAACCGTTCCGGCGTGTTAAGCAAGGTTGCCGGATTGTTTGCCAGAAGATGTTTTAATATAGATTCGCTTGCTGTGGGTGAGACAGATTCGCCGGAGGTGTCCAGCATGACGATCGTCAGTTCCGGTACGCCGCATATCCTGGAACAGATTGAAAAACAGCTTAACAAAAAGCTTGACGTCATCAAGGTCAAAACTTATGAGTCTCATCAGGCAGTTGCCAGAGAGCTGATGCTTGTCAAGGTAAAATATAATAAAAATAATCGGANAGAGATCATGGNGATCNGCNATATCATGAAGACGGATANCGTCGNTATNTCAAAAACGATGATGATCCTGCAGATCTGTGATACACCGGATCGTATTAAGCTTCTTCTTGCAATGCTTAATCAGGTCAGTATCGTGGAGGTTGCGAGAACAGGGACGCTGGCGCTGCTCAAGTGTATGGAATCTGAGAATTGATGTTCTGATACATTGACTTTTGTTATTAATATTGTTAATATTATTTTCGTGGGATCTGATATGAGGATCAAAAACAATTTATTTAAGTATAGAAAGGCATGGTTATTCAGGTGAATAAAAAAGTATTTCAGCTATTGGTGGATAATACATCTGGCGTGCTGAGCCGGATTTCAGGATTATTTTCCAGGCGTGGATATAATATTGAAAGTATTACGGCGGGCGTGACAGCCGATCCGAGATATACGCGTATTACGATCGTGGCGTCAGGGGATGATGAGATCCTGGATCAGATCGAAAAACAGGTGGCAAAGCTGGTGGATGTGCGTAACATCAAAGTGCTGGCGCCGGAAGAATCCGTTTATCGTGAGCTCTGCCTGATCAAGATCAGCGTTTCCGAGCAGACGCGGGACAGTGTGATCAATATTGCCAATGTATTCCGGGCAAGCATTATTGACGTCGGCAATCAGAGCATGATTATTGAATTGACGGGTAATCAGTCAAAGATAGAGGCATTTATCAAGCTTCTGGAGGGCTATGAGATCCTGGAGCTGGCAAGGACAGGCATTACCGGATTGACAAGAGGCAATAAGGATGTTGTCTGGCTGGATAATTAAGCGGTCTGTATGATGCCGCGACGCTTGGTATCGCTGTTTTGCCGGTATCCCAAGCGGATGTGGGTGTTAGGCAGCTGCTTAAATATACATAAAAAATAGGAGGAAGAAAAAATGGCTAAGATTTATTATCAGGAAGATTGTAATNTTNCAGAATTGGAAGGCAAGACNATNGCANTCATCNGATACGGAAGNCAGGGGCATGCGNATGNGTTGAATGCAAAGGAATCAGGCTGCAATGTCATCATCGGTCTTTATGAAGGCTCCAAGTCATGGAAGAGAGCTGAGGAACAGGGCTTTGAAGTATTTACTGCCGCAGAGGCTGCTAAAAAGGCTGACGTTATTATGATCCTTATTAATGACGAGCTTCAGGCTGCTATGTACAAGAAGGATATCGAGCCGAACCTGACGGCGGGCAAGATGCTGATGTTCGCACATGGCTTTAATATTCATTTCAATCAGATTGTTCCGCCTAAGGATGTTGATGTTACGATGATCGCACCCAAGGGACCGGGGCATACCGTAAGAAGCGAGTATCAGGCCGGCAAGGGCGTGCCCTGTCTGGTTGCCGTACATCAGGACGCTACAGGTAAGGCACTGGAGAAGGCTTTGGCATATGCACTGGCAATCGGCGGCGCAAGAGCCGGCGTACTTGAGACGACTTTCAGGACAGAGACAGAGACAGACNTCTTTGGCGAGCAGGCAGNNCTNTGCGGNGGTGTATGCGCGCTGATGCAGGCAGGCTTTGAGACGCTTGTGGAAGCAGGATATGATGAGAGAAACGCTTACTTTGAGTGTATCCATGAGATGAAGCTGATTGTTGACCTGATCTATCAGTCAGGTTTTGCGGGCATGAGATATTCGATCTCCAATACNGCAGAGTATGGTGATTATGTAACAGGACCTAAGATCATCACGGAGGAGACAAAGAAGACCATGAAGAAGATCCTGAAAGATATTCAGGATGGTTCCTTTGCNAANGAATTTTTACTNGATATGTCTCCGGCAGGCGGACAGGCGCACTTTAAAGCAATGAGGAAGCTGGCGGCTGAGCACCAGTCTGAAAANGTCGGTGAGGAGATCCGTAAGCTTTATAGCTGGAATGGCGAAGGCAAGCTGATTGATAATTAGAATGAGCCAATAAAAGCGGGATGCATTTTGACTTATNAGTNAGTGCATNANAAGATGAAGTGACGGAAGGGCTGGCTATCTTTGCCGGCCCTTTTATCAGATGAGGGNNAGGTACGGTTATTAGTATTTTATGAAAGGAAAAGTTTCATTTTCGGATCAGATCAATCAATTGATCGGTGTGGTATTTGGCATCGCTTTTTTTGTTGTGTTTGCCGCAAGCGCGATACTGCTCTATCTTTCGGAGGAAGATACGCAGGTTTATTATATCAGTATTCTGGGTGTTTTTTGTATATATTTGATTTTATATGCCTTCTCGGCGCTCTACACTTCCCGCAAGATCAGGAAGATGTTTGCACCGCTTGATCAGATCGCGACAGCTTTGGCTGAGGATAAGATCAGGATCTATGGAGATACGTCAGATCTGCAGACGTTTGCAAAGCATCTGGAGGAGCGTATGGATGAGATGGAGGACATGTCGGATGCGCTGTCCGCCGCAGAGGGCAATCTGCAGGATATGTTTCAGGAATCAGAGGAGAGCAGATCAAGATTTTCCTATCATATGAAGCGGTGCAAGGGCAGCCTCGACGGCGTGAAAAGGAATTATGAACAGCTGGCGGAGCAGTCGGAGATGATGAGCCGGTTTTTAGAGGATGGCAATGCCGCGGCGACAAGATTAAAGCTTTCCAGACAATCCCTTGGGGAAGATTATGAATCCATCCGGGAGTCACTGCAGGGGTGCAGCAGCTCCCATCAGGAGATGATGGATGACAAAGAACGTCAGAAAGAGGCGTTTGGCGTATTAAACGATATGCAGAAGGAATCCATAGAACTGATCGAGACGATCTATAATGATCTTGCTTATATTCAGAATATTGCGTCAAAGCTGGAGCTATACACTGCAAATGTATCGTTGGATTATGCCAGAAGCGGAGGAGGTAATCTGAATATTTCCGCTGCACTGGATGAGATAAAGCAGACGGACCGGCAGATGCGTGATACGATAGATGAGCTTGCCATGCTGGTGATCCGTACCAAAAATGCAGTCAAACTCGCCAACGATCAGACTAATTTTTGTATAGAACTGGAGGAAGACGGACAAAAAATATCCGGTCAGACAGATGAGCAGCTGGGCTTTATCACTATGAAGCTGCAGGGACTGATGCAGGTGNGCGANGATATTTCCAACGGAATCGCCCATGTTTTGAATCAAAATTATGAATTGCACGGGATGGCGGACTCGCGGGCAAAAGAGCTGGATGATCTTGGAAAAGAGCTGGAGCGGTTATACCGGCGGCTGGAGGATTTGGAGCAGATCATCTAGGCATTTGGAGCAGTTCACAATTTCAATTTTATATGCTATAATATTTTGTATGATTTTTGCCACTTAAATGAAACAAAAATATAAGAAAACAATATTAGGCTTAATCAGCATGGAGGTAAAAAAATGGGAATGACAATGACGCAGAAGATTCTGGCAGCACATGCCGGATTGGAACAGGTGACAGCGGGACAACTGATCGAGGCGGATCTTGATCTCGTGCTTGGCAATGATATTACAAGTCCTGTTGCAATCAAGGAGATGGAAAAGTTCAATACGCAGAGCGTATTTGACAAGGACAAGATTGCACTGGTGCCCGATCATTTTGTGCCGAATAAGGATATCAAATCCGCAGAGCATTGCAAATGTGTCCGTAACTTTGCCAGAAAAAATGAGATTACGAATTATTTTGAAGTCGGTGAGATGGGGATTGAACATGCGCTGCTTCCGGAGAAAGGTCTGACAGTGCCGGGAGATGTGATCATCGGAGCAGATTCCCATACCTGTACTTACGGCGCAGTAGGTGCGTTTTCTACAGGCATCGGAAGCACGGATATGGCGGCGGGCATGGCGACCGGAAAAGCATGGTTTAAAGTTCCTTCCGCAATCCGCTTTGTCCTTACGGGAAAGCCGGGGGAATGGGTCAGCGGCAAGGATATTATCTTACATATCATCGGAATGATCGGTGTGGATGGCGCTCTATACAAATCCATGGAATTTACGGGCGACGGGATTGCCGAGCTGTCGATGGACGACCGCTTTACCATTGCCAATATGGCGATAGAAGCCGGAGCCAAGAACGGTATCTTTCCGGTGGATGATAAGACGAAGGCATATTTGGAGGAGCATACGAAACGCAGTTATAAAGTTTATGAAGCAGATGAAGATGCAGAGTATGACGAAACCTACACGATTGATTTAAGCAGCTTAAAACCGACGGTTGCGTTTCCGCATCTGCCGGAGAATACAAAGACCATCGATCAGGTGGGCGATATCGCGATCGATCAGGTTGTCATCGGCTCCTGTACCAACGGACGGATCGATGATATGAGGATNGCNGCAAANGTATTNAAGGGNCGTCATGTTGCCCAGGGGATCAGNTGNATNATCATNCCCGCNACNCAGGCAGTCTATCTGCAGGCNATGGAGGAAGGTCTGCTNAAGATCTTTATTGAAGCCGGAGCCATCGTAAGCACTCCGACCTGNGGNCCNTGNCTTGGCGGTTATATGGGTATTCTGGCGGAAGGGGAGCGTTGCGTATCCACGACGAACCGTAACTTTGTGGGGCGTATGGGACATGTGAACAGCGAGATCTATCTGGCAAGTCCCGCGGTGGCAGCTGCAAGCGCGGTAACAGGCAGGATTTCGTGTCCTTGTCAGTTGAAGTAGATATAGTATAAGTCAAAGAGAGGATGGAAAGGAACACTATGAAAGCACAGGGAACGGTTTTTAAATATGGAGATAATGTTGATACGGACGTTATTATCCCGGCAAGATATCTGAATTCGTCAGATCCGGCGGAGCTGGCAACACATTGTATGGAAGATATTGATACGGAATTTGTGAAGAAGGTTCATAAAGGGGACATTATCGTCGCCAACAAGAATTTTGGCTGCGGCTCCTCCAGGGAACATGCGCCGATTGCAATCAAGGCGTCCGGCATCAGTTGTGTGATTGCGGAGACTTTTGCCCGGATATTCTATCGGAATGCGATCAATATCGGACTGCCGATCATTGAATGTCCGGAAGCTGCCAAAGAGATCAACGCAGGAGATGAGGTGGAGATTGATTTTGATTCCGGCGTGATCACGGATAAAACTACCGGAAAGGAATATCAGGGGCAGCCGTTTCCCGAATTTATGCAGAAGATCATCAAAGCAGAAGGACTGATCAATTATATCAATGAAAAAGGCTGACGGAATCATTGTAGCGGTAGTTCTGCTTGTGGCAGTATTTTTCCTTGTTATGACATGGGGACGGGGAAATGNACNGACNGTGGTGCTGTATGATGGCGAAACGGAGATNGGAAGATATCCGNTTNTGNANGAGNGGNCGATNAGGNTGGNACTAGANAANGNTTNCAATATCGTCGTTATCTCGGATGGNACGGTGGCTGTATCNGNGGCGGNNNNCGCNAACCAGATCTGTGTCCATACGTCGGCGATTGCTCAGACGGGAGAAACGATTGTCTGCCTGCCGCATAGATTTTATGTTGTGCTTAAATAAGATATCCCTGATGGGAGAGCCATCCCGTGGTATTGCGCAGGTGGAGAGGGTCAGCGGATACTATGTAAGGAAGGAATATCGATTTGAATAAGCGTCTTGCAAGGCTGGCTATGCTTTTGGCTCTGGCTGTTATTATGGGGTATCTGGAAGCATTGGTTCCGGTTGCGCCGACGATCCCGGGGATTAAGCTTGGACTTGCCAATTTTGTGATCATACTTGTCATGTATCTGTTCTCCATCAGGGAAGCGGCGTTGATCAGTGTCTTGAGGATCATTCTGGTGGGATTTCTGTTGTCCAATATGTCTATGATACTGTATAGCCTTGCCGGGGCGCTCCTTAGCTTGTCGGTGATGGCATTGCTCAAAAGAAATCTGCATTTTTCGCTTTATGGCGTCAGTATGGCGGGAGGAGTCATGCACAATGCCGGTCAGCTTCTGGTGGCAGGAGCGCTNATGGGATTTCANGCNATCCTGTGGTATNTGCCNTTCCTGTTGGCGGCAGGACTGTTGGCGGGATTGTTGATTGGATTTCTGGTACGGGTTTGCTACAGCAGACTGAAAAATATTATCAGGTGATTGCGAAATTGTCAATGNGGCACAATAGAAAANGATTTTGNGNGAGTTTCGCAATTGACNGGAAATATACAGCTGAGAGNGGATTTTTGATCCATGTATGCATATTTAAAAGGCATGGTCGCGTGGAAAACTGCGGACCGCATAGTCGTGGAGGTATCGGGCGTAGGGTATAATGTATATGTCTCTCCGGGGCGGATCTATGAGTTCCCGGAATGTGGGGAAGAGGTCAAGGTTTATACCTATACCGGCGTCCGGGAGGATGCGATCAATCTGTATGGATTCATTACTCTGGATGAACTGGAACTGTTTAAGCTGTTGATCAGCGTCAGCGGCATCGGACCCAAAGGGGGGCTTGCCATATTATCCGTGATGAGTGTGGATGATATCAGATATGCCATTATGACGGGAGACGCCAAGCTGCTGGCAAAGGCGCCCGGCATAGGAAAGAAAACAGCGGAACGAGTGATCATTGACCTGAAAGATAAGATCAACGCGCAGGATTTTGAAGCATCTATTACGGAATCGGTTCCGGGGACGGCATTAAAGGAAGATCCGAAGGCAAGGGATGCGGCAGATGCCCTGATCGCGCTCGGTTATTCCGCAAGGGAGGCGGAGCATGCCGTAGAACAGGCATTAAAGGAGCTTTTGGCACAGAGCGGAGAGGATGCGGCGCATTCAGATCAAATCTTAAAGCTGGCTTTGAAATATTTCTAAGGACGCGGAAAACTGATAAAAGAAAAGGAAAGCAGATATGCCGAAAAGACTGATCGAGACCACATATACAGATGAGGATGCAGCGATTGAAAATACCCTGCGCCCCAGGATGTTAAAAGATTATATCGGACAGGATAAAATCAAGGAAAATCTGAAGGTGTTTATAGAGGCGGCAAAACAGAGAGGGGAATCTCTGGATCATGTGTTGTTCTATGGACCTCCGGGACTGGGGAAGACAACGCTGGCGGGGATCATAGCCAATGAAATGGGCGTGAATATCAAGATCACCAGCGGTCCGGCAGTGGAAAAGCCGGGGGAGCTTGCAGCGATCTTAAATAACCTTCAGGAGGGCGATATCCTTTTTATTGATGAGATCCACCGCCTGAGCCGTCAGGTGGAAGAGGTGATGTATCCGGCAATGGAGGACTATGCCATTGATATCCTGCTGGGCAAGGGAAGCAGCGCCAAATCCATCCGTCTGGAGCTGCCGCGGTTTACGCTGATCGGCGCGACGACGAGAGCCGGTCTGCTGACAGCCCCGCTTCGTGACCGTTTTGGCATGATACATCGGCTGGAATTTTATTCCGTAGAGGAGCTGCAGCATATTATCATGAATTCTGCCGCAAAATTAAAAGTGCCCATTGAGCTCGACGGCGCTTTGGAGCTTGCGCGCAGAAGCCGCGGAACGCCGAGGATCGCCAACCGCATGCTGAAGCGGGTACGGGATTTTGCGCAGATTAAGTTTGACGGCAGCATTACTAAGGAAACGGCGGATTATGCGCTGGATCTGATGGAGGTGGATAAATACGGACTGGATCAGATGGACCGCAATATCCTGCTTGCCATGATCGAAAGATTTAACGGCAGACCGGTAGGGCTGGATACGCTTGCGGCGGCATTGGGAGAGGATCCGGGGACGATTGAGGATGTATATGAACCGTATCTGATCAAAAACGGTTTTATCAGCCGTACTCCACGCGGCAGGATGGCGACTCTGGAAGCCTATCGCCATTTTGGACTTGAAAACCTTTATTGTGATGATATATAATATACATATAGATTGCGAAATCATATTAGGGAGGAAAGGACGATCGTATGACGGAGAAGACGGATGTTCAGGTTGTGATTGACGGCAAGGTGCTTACCATAAGCGGTTATGAAAGTGAGGAGCATCTTCAGAAGATAGCGTCCTTTATTAATAATAAAATTTCCGAATATCAGAAAGTGGATGCCTTTAAACATGCCAATGCTGATACGCAGCACCGGTTGATAGAGCTCAATATTGCGGACGAGTATTTTAAGGCAAAGAGGCAGATCGCGCAGCTGGAGGAGGAGATCAAAGCGAAGCAGAATGAACTTTATGATATGAAGCATGATATTGTCAACAAGGATATGGTTGTGGATTCGCTTCGGGAAAATATTAAGCAGGCGCAGGATGAGCTGCATGAAAGTGCCAAGCGTATCGTCCAATTGGAAACGGAATTACGGGACCGGAAAAAATAATTGCCGGATCGGCANGAGGTAAGTATNNCNGCNTGNTTGGNGCAGCCATTCATCNTATCTAAGGAATGNCTGATTAGGAGGTAGCTGGCATTGCCTGAAAAGAAAAGGAAAACGGAGCTTCTTTCGCCGGCGGGAGACGTTGACGGCGCGATCGGCGCGATCAATGCCGGAGCGGATGCGGTATATCTTGGCACAGAAGAATTTTCAGCCAGAGCGTACGCTAAAAACCTGACGATAGAAGAAACCATTGAAATGATACATTATGCTCATCTGTATCACAGAAAACTTTATCTGACCATGAATACGCTGTTAAAAACCATGGAATTGCCGCGGGCGCTTTCCGTTCTTGACCGCTTGTATCAGGCGGGGCTGGATGCGGTGATCGTGCAGGATCAGGGACTGCTGTCATGCCTGCATCAGTATTTTCCGGAGCTGGAGATACATGCAAGCACGCAGCTTTCGGTCTTATCCGCCGCGGGCATGGAACTGCTGAAGGACTATCATGTGACTCGGGTTGTCCCCGGACGCGAGCTGTCATTGGCGGAGCTTATGGAGCTGAAGAAGACGGGGATGGAGCTGGAGTGTTTTATCCATGGGGCAATGTGTTACGCTTATTCCGGAAGATGCCTGATGAGCAGTCTTGCGGGAGGGAGAAGCGGCAACCGCGGAAGATGCGCCGGACCCTGCAGAAAAAAGTATCATCTGCCGGGACAAAAGGACGCCTATCTTCTCAGCATGAAGGACATGTGCTCTGTCGATCAGATCGGGGCTTTGATGGATGCCGGTATCGATTCCTTTAAGATCGAGGGACGGATGAAAGCGGCGGAATATACGGCGGGCGTTACATCAGTTTACCGTAAAGTGATTGACCGGATGGAAAATGGGGAAAAGTATGTAGTGACAAAGGAAGACAGGGCGGTTTTAAAGGAGCTTTATATCCGTTCTGAGCTTCAGGAGGGATATTATTTCAGGCATAATTCTAAAGATATGCTCAGTCTGTCTGATCCTGCCTATTCCGGCTGCAGCGACGTCTTAAAGGAGGATATCCGCAGGCGTTATCTTGCGGAAAGGAAGCGTTATCCGGTCAGGGGAGAGATCCTTGTATGTCAGGGGAAGCCGATGCGGCTGACTTTGCGGCTGGATGATCATGAAGAGTCGGCAGAAGGCGCGGCTGCTGCCGCGGCGGAAAAACGCGCCGTTTCCGATGAAGATATCCGAAAACAGATCTGTAAGACGGGTAATACCTTTTATGAGATCAAGGAACTTAAGATCATTAACGACGGGAGATCCTTTGCGGCAGTCAGCCAGCTGAAGGATCTGCGGAGGATAGTCCTTGAGAAGCTGGATAGGGCGTTATTCCCTGATGACCGCCATAGCTGCTTACAGCAGGAGATTTCCAAAGATAATACAAAAATACTGAATCAATCGCAGGGAGAAGATCGTTTTATAGATAGAGGGCAGTCTTCTGACAAAAAGCCGGACATCCTGATTGGCGTGAAGACGAGGGAGCAGTTGAGCACGGTTCTAAAGTATCCATATGCGGACGGCGTGATCATGGATCTTATGATGCTTTCAGGGAAAGACTTGGGGGATGGGGCGTATAAAAAAGAGCGTAACGGCGGAGAGCTTCAAAGCCGTGATATTGCAGCCGGATTGCTCCGGCAGATATCGGAAGCCTCAAAAAAGTGGTATCTCAGATTGCCGGAGATCATACGCCAGAAGGATATCGGAAGGATCAGGGAACAGCTTGAGACAGCGCTGCGCCTCACCGATGATATGCCGCCGGAAGGGATATATTGCGGCAGTCTTGACGCTATTGGGATAGCAGGGGAGTATGCGGAGCGATATGGAAAGAATCATCCGGCTGCGGAGCAGGAGATGCCAAAAAGGCAGAAGCTTAAAGCGGATCAGGGGATCTATATCATGAACGCCCGGGCGGAGCATGACGTGTTAAAGCATGCCGTATCTTATACTGCGCCGCTTGAATTGAATCGAAAAGAGCTTTCCCATGCAATAAGAAAGGATGCAAGGGAATTAATCGTATATGGATATCTTCCCATGATGTACAGCGCCAACTGTATCGTCAATACAACGGGCGGCTGTGACCGCACGAAAGCAGGGATGCGGATCATCGATCAGGAGAACAGGGAATTCCCGGTAAGGATGAACCACTATTATTGTTTTAATACGATATATAACTGTGTTCCCCTGTCACTGCATCAGGAAGCCGGTCGTCTGTATCAGTCCGGGGAGGCGGCTGCGCTTAGAATGGAATTTACGATAGAGGATGCCGTTGAAACAGTCAGGGTGATGGACTGCTTTCAAAATGCATTTTGCAGGGAGATGTTCGGACGGACAGAGGAAGAAGCAGGGAAGGGATATACGAAGGGGCATTTTAATCGAGGTGTTTTATAATGAATCTATACGTCAGCGAGATCTCAAAGTATCTAATTGCCGCGCTTATGGCGGCGTATACCTTGATGTCTTATATCACATTAAAGTATAAGGATGACGATCATCGAAAGGGAATCTANAGANGGCAGGCAGTCTGCGNTTTTATGATCCATGCGCTGGGAATGTTCTGTGTATATGNATCCACGGAGGATATGGATTATCTTGTGCTGTTTTNCGCACAGGTCTTTGCGCTGTTCCTTTTTGAGAAGCTCATGGCGCTGTCCTATGGGNATTATCATCGTCAGATCATGAATCATATGAAACTGTTTCTTAGTGTCGGTTTCATCATACAGGCAAGACTTTCCTTTGATAAGGCACGAAGGCTGCTGATCATCATAGCGGTATCGCTCTTGCTATGTCTGGTGATCCCGCTGCTGATCAGGAAGCTGTCCGTTTTGAGAACAAAGAAATTTGTTTTTGTCTATGGATTTCTGGGCGCGGCATTGCTTGCGTTTGTTTATGCCCTGGGTACGGTTTCCTATGGCTCTAAGCTGTCCATGAAGATTTTTGGGCTTGCTTTCCAGCCGTCGGAATTTGTGAAGATCATTTTTGCTTTTTTCCTGGCAGGGCTCTTATATGAAACATGCCGTCTGGGAAGGCTGTTTCTCAGCGCGATTCTTTCCGCTGTTTATGTGCTGCTGCTCGTGGCGTCAAAAGATCTGGGCGCGGCGTTGATCTATTGCATGATCTATCTGGCGGTGGTGTATGCGGCTACAGGAAAACACCGTTATCTTTTGGGCGGTCTTATGATCGGAGGACTGGCCGGTGTGGTGGCATACCGGCTGTTTGCGCATGTCAGAGTGCGTATCGGGATTTGGCTGGATCCATGGAGTGATGTGGATGGTACCGGTTATCAGCTGACGCAGTCGTTGTTTGGGATCGGTATGGGAGACTGGTTTGGCAGGGGACTGGGCAGGGGGATCCCGGAGACGATCCCGTTTGTGGATGAGGATTTTGTGTTTTCTGCGGTCGCAGAGGAGATGGGTGTCGTGTTTGGCATCCTGCTGATCATGGTATATCTGAATCTCATCCTGCTCTTTTTATTTCTTGCGCAGCGTATGAAAAACCGTTTTTATCGTCTGGTTTCTGTCGGAATCGCGGTATCGCTTGGCATACAGACATTTTTGACGATTGGGGGAGGAAGCCGCCTGATTCCGCTGACCGGTGTTACCCTTCCTTTGATCAGCAACGGAGGCAGCTCTGCTATGGCGACGATCATGATGTTTGGTATCATGTTTGGCGTTTCGATGATCAGGCAGGATGAATTAAAGAAGCCGGAGGGAGAAGACGAGGAACTATTGGCGGCTGACGAAAGCCGTATCCTTGCGGAGATCAAAAGAAAGCGTGGAATCTTCTTGCTGGGAGGTATTTACGCCGTTTTATTTCTGCTGATGTGCGGCAATCTGATTTATTTTACCATCGCGCAAAGGGAGGAGGTCATCAACGCTTCCTATAATCACAAACGGCAGGAGCTTCTTGCACAGGAAAATTACAGGGGGACGATATACGCTGCTGACGGTACGGTACTGGCTGAGACGCTGCCTCTGGAAGATGGCACGGAGCAGCGCAGTTATCCCTACGGGAATGTCTATGCGCATGTGATAGGCTATATTCCCTACGGCGGCTCCGGTGTGGAGCAGGCGGCGAATATGCTGCTTTTAAATTCCAGTATTACGATGTCTGAGATCCTAGCGAACCAGTGGGAAGGCAGGAAGAATCCCGGCGACTCGGTTTATACCTCGCTGGATCCCAGACTTCAGCGGATCGCGTATGACTCCCTTGGTATGTATCATGGCGCAGTGATCGTGACGGAGGCAAAGACCGGAAGAATCTTAGCGATGGTTTCCAAGCCGGATTATGATCCCAATGAAATTGCGCTCATATGGGATGATCTGCTTGCGGATGAGGAAAGCTCGGTACTGGTCAACCGTGTGACGCAGGGGCTCTATCCGCCGGGATCGACATTTAAGATTTTTACGGCGCTGGAATATATGCGGCAGAATCCCGATACTTATAGGCAGTATCGCTTTACGTGCAACGGCTATTTCCGTTATGGAGACGAGACGATCAGCTGTTTCCACCGGACGGTGCATGGAAGTGTGGACTTTACATCATCCTTTGCCAGATCCTGCAATTCCTCTTTTGCCAATATCGGCGTCGGGCTTGACAGGGGGAGATTTGCGGATACGCTGATTTCGCTTTTGTTCAATTCCAAACTGCCGGTGAATATGGTATATAATCCAAGCCATATCAGTATGAGGAGCGATATGAGCGACGGCGAGATCATGCAGACAGCCATCGGGCAGTCGGAGACACTGATCACGCCGCTTCATCTGAATATGGTGACGCAGGCGATTGCCAATCACGGCGTTATGATGACGCCTTATGTCATTGACCATGTTTCCAGCGCCGAAGGGAAGCTGGTCAGACAATATGAACCTGCGGCGGTCGGCAGCGTCATGACGGAGGAAGAGGCGGCGTACCTGACCGGTATGATGATCGAAGTAGTGGAGCATGGAACGGCGACAAAGCTGTCGGGTTATGGATATACGGCGGCAGGCAAGACGGGGTCAGCGGAATATCTGGATAACAAAGACGGCAGAAGCCATGCGTGGTTTACTGGATTTGCACCGGCGGAGGATCCGGAGATCGTGGTTACGGTTATTCTGGAAGCTGCCGGTACGGGCGGGGATTATTCCGCGCCAATTGCACGACGTATTTTTTCCGCTTATTTTGATTAATATTTTGCTTTTTTTTTCCAGCGATCTGCGTTATAATAGAGATATATTTTTGCGCAATATCCTGATGGGAGGATCTCATGTTTATTAATTTATTTGGCAAATATCTGATGGATAAAAAAATATTGAGTGAAGCTCAGCTGCAGAGCATCCGGAAGGAGCAGGCCAGAACGCGCGTAAAGCTTGGCGTGATTGCNGTTGCGGAAAAGCTGCTGACAGAAAAGCAGGCGGAGGAGATCAATCGTAAGCAGGCATTGATGGACAGGCGTTTCGGTGATATCGCGATTGAGTNCGGCTTTTTGAAGCTGGAGGATGTGGCGCATCTTTTGGATCAGCAGGGGAATCCCTATATGCAGTTTGTCCANATCGCCACAGAGANAGGNTNTATGACGCTTGCGCAGATTGAGGATGNCCTGAGGCAATATCAGGAGGAGCATCATTTCTCCGAGGAGACGATGNNCGGCNTTAAGAACGGGGATCTTGACGCGATCATCCCCGCATTTGTTCATGAGGANAAGATCAAAGAGGCGGCCGGTGTNGCAATCAGGACATTGAACCGTCTGATCTCAACGGATCTCTGGATGGGGGACTCCTATATGACAGAGNAGCTTACCTGTGACAGGCTGGCATGTCAGGATATGGAGGGCGGTCTGGAGATGACGCTGGGATTNGCAGGAATGGGCGACAGCCTTCTGACAATTGCGGATGCCTATGCGGGCGAAGCTTTTCCGGAGGTTGATATGGATGCACTGGATTCCGTAGGTGAGGTGGTCAATATCATAGACGGACTGTATGCGACAGCNCTTAGTGAAAAGGGAATAGAAAATACGCTGCTGCCGCCGGCTTTTTATGACAGCGGGACGACNNTGCGGGGAAAGGGATTGNCGGTGATCCCGTTGGAGATCAACCAAAAACCGGTGATGCTGGTGNTCTCATTGGGCGGTAAGCTTTGTTGNGACGGGAAATAGAGACAGGATGGAGGGATATCATGGTAAGAGTATTGATTGTAGATGACTCCAAAACATCCAGGAAGATGCTTCGCAGCATACTGGAAGATGCGGGAATGGAGATTGTCGGTGAGGCGGCTGACGGTCAGGAGGCGCTGAAGCTGTTTACTGCCTTAAAACCGGATGTCGTTACATTGGATATTACCATGCCTGTCATGGACGGTATCAATGCGCTGAAGGAGATCATNGCTGNGGACAGGACGNCCAGAGTGGTTATGGTGACTGCAGCAGGACAAAAGGGCAATGTTGTGGAAGCGTTGAAGCTGGGGGCTTTTGAGTTTGTTACGAAACCGTATGATGCGGAGTTGATCATAGAAGTGATAAAAAAGGCAATGGATAAATTATGATCATGGAAGGTAGGGAGCCATGCGGTTTGCAAAAAAAATCTATGTCAGNGGCGGTCTTGCCGGCAGGGAAAAAGAGCTTAAGGCNCGGCTGAGATTCCGGAAGCTGAAAAAGCATGTATATATCATCTATTTTAACCGNTACAGCGATACGCCGGAATTTATGANCAGTATCTTTTTAAAGCAGAAATATTATAAAAAACATCAGATATATGTAATCGGGATNGTGGAAACCTATGAGCAGGCTGTGAAATATGTCGCGGACTTATTAAAGGATGCTTTTTGCAAAAACGGGAATTTTAATGTAAAAGAGATTGTATGCAGATGTTAGCGGTCATATTGGATATTTTAAAAATCATTGGCATCATACTGTTATGCATCATCGCCGCGCTGCTGATCATAATATTGCTGGTTTTGTTCTGNCCNTGGCGATACTGNGTGGATGTNNNNAAGGAAGAAAAACTGACCGGAAAGGCTGCCGTATCGTGGCTGNTTGTGCTGCTCAGGGCAGAAGTGATCTATCAGGGANCCGTCAATCTGCGCATCAGGGTGCTGGGGATTCCGGTCTATGATAAATTAAAGCGGGAAGCGAAGNNCGCCGAAAGACAGGAAAAGGCGGCGGNAAAAGAACAGAAAAAAGAAAGAAAAACGANGGANAAGAAGAAATCTGACGGCGGAGAGCAGNCAGCACAGCCTGATNTAGCGGCAGCCTCCGTTGAGNAAGATGGGCTGACGGAGAATATGCCGCCGGAGACCGCGTCAACGCAGAGCACTTCAACGGAGATTGCTTCAACGCAGATCGTTTCGTCGGAAAAAGATTCGCAAAAAATAGCATCGACCATAGAGGATTCCGGGAAAGATGCGAAGAACGGGAAAAGCCGCCGGAAAAACAAAAAGATCTGGTGGGAATTTCCGCAATATTTTTTTGAATTGTTGATGGGATGGGCGGAAAAACTCTTAGAGATGCTTTTGAACCTGCCGGAGCTGCTCGAGGGACCGACAGAGCGTCTGGAAAAGAAGATCGCTTCCGTGATCGGTAAGGTGGAATACTATACGAAGCTGTTCCAAAAAAAAGGTTCCAAATGGGTGATCGACTATCTTAAACTAAGGATCTTTAAAGTGTTAAAGCATATCCGACCGAGGAACGCGAGGATCAATCTTTATTATGCAGCCGATGATCCGGCAAAGGTGGCTGACATGATGGCGTATTACGGTATGGCGCTGCCATGGCTGCCGAAGCATACGAACTTTACGGCAGAGCTTGGGGAGCCAAAGCTGGAGGGAAGCATCAGAATCAAAGGAAGGGTCTGTCTGATCGTCCTTCTTTGGCATGGACTTGCCATCTGGCTGAATAAAAAAGTAAAGACCTTTTTGAAATTATTAAAAGAAGGGCAGAAGATATAGCCGCAGATCTGCAGCGAAAGACAGGTCTGTATGGAAAGGAGCAGGATATAAAATGGCGGAGAATAATTTTGGTAACGTAATGGATTCGTTGATGAAAAATATGGATCATCTGATTGGTTCCAAAACAGTCGTCGGAGAGGCAACTACGATCGGAGACGCGATCATCGTGCCATTGGTTGACGTATCCTTTGGCGTGGGAGCGGGAGCTTCGGTAAATGATAAGAAAAACGGCGGAGCCGGCGGCATGAGCGCAAAGATGTCACCCAGCGCGGTGCTTGTGCTCCAGAACGGCAACGCGAAGCTGGTCAGCGTGAAAAATCAGGATACGCTGACAAAGATCGTAGATCTTATCCCGGAGGTGATCGATAAGATCAAAGCGAAAAAGGAAGGGATGATCAGCAATGATGAGGCGGTCAGCGAGGCATTTGGAGAAGACAAGGACGCTGATGTAAAAGCTTCCGAAACATAAACCGGCAATGAGCGGCAGTATCATGGCGCCTTAGATAAAACAGATATTTTATATGGCGTTTCCACATAGAATATAACATAATCGTATGATATCAGGTATCCAAGGGAATGAAAAAAACGATTGGCTGTATTTTGTTTTGGATCGGTATCGGGATGCTGATCATGTTATTGCTGGATAATGGGTTTATCGGACTGCTCATCATTGCCACGCTGCTTCTTGTGGGATATAATCTATATCATTGCTGACAATGATCGNGCGGGANGTNTTGCGGCCGGAGCAGGGGGAAATATATTGTTTCGGATGTGAAGGGAAGGACATGGAGATATNGTCATGGACAAGTTTGCGGAGCGGTTGGCGGAGTACAAATCAAAAGAAGAGCTGGAGAATCTAAAACACCAGCTTTTTATGGAAAATGTCCGGCTNCAGGCGGAAAAAAGCCAGATGGACAATGACTATGANGGGCTGCGCAAAGAGAAAAAGGAAGTTGCGGCTGANAGAAAGCAGCTGGCNAGGGANAAGAAGCAGCTGACNATCGAGATCAATCAGCTTCGGGAACAGGTGGAATACCAGCGCAAGCGCCTCAGGGANGATGAGAGGCTGTTAGACCAGAAGCAGAAGCTTGTGGAGCGCGGATATGAGATGCTGGAGCAGGATAAGACGCAGATACAGAGAGAATACAGCCGGATCGAGCAGGAGCGCGAGCAGCTCCGCAGGGCGNCTGCCTCGGCAAGAAAGGAAGTCTATGCCACAGGTCTGTTCTTCCGCGGAGTCAATAATCAGGTTGCTTTGAAGAAACGCTATAAGGACCTTTTGAAGATCTATCATCCCGATAATATATGCGGGGATAACGAGATCCTGTTAAAGATCAACCGGGAATATGAAGAGCTGAAGGAACGGTTTGATTATGCGGAAAGCATATAAGCGATCATGTAAAAAAGCAGATGAAAATCTGCTTTTTTGATCTGCCTTTTTCGGTTTGGATAGAATCTTATTAAGCTCTTTCTACCTTGCCTGACTTTAAACATGTTGTGCAAACATGAAGTCTTTTCGGTGTTCCGTTAACAGTGCATTTAACATTCTTAACATTAGAGTTCCAGATTCTGTTAGATCTTCTATGAGAATGGCTGACATTGTTACCGAAATGAGCACCCTTGCCGCAAATATCACATTTTGCCATGTTGACACCTCCTTAAAAATANCGATCCAAAATATNNTTGATTTACTAAATCTAATCACAACATTCGTATTTTAACAGATTNAGNTAAGGATTGCAAGNGNTTTTAAAAATTTTAAAAGTTTTTGTTTCATTTTTTCCGAAAATCGGTTATACTTTTAATAATATTGATTATGCAGGGGCAAGGAGGATCTCTATGAAGGGTTCAATGGATACTCATTTAGGAAGCATACAGATTGATAACGAAGTCATAGCGCAGCATGCCGGCATGATTGCAACGGAGTGCTTNGGCATTGTGGGTATGGCGTCCGTCAATGTCAAAGAGGGTCTTGTTCGGATATTGAAGCAGGACAGTGTCAATCATGGCATCGTTGTCAGCGCCAATCATAATAAGCTGTCTTTNGAATTTCATGTGATCGTTGCATATGGCGTCAGTATCTTAGCGGTTACGGATAATCTGATCAGCAATGTGAAATATAAGCTTGAGGAGTTTACCGGTCTTGAGGTAGAAAAGATCAACATTTACATTGAAGGCGTACGCGTCATTGATTAAGGAGGAGTTAAATAGTGACAGTGAAGACGATAGATGCAAAGATTCTGGCAAAGATGTTCTTATCGGGCGCAAAGAGTCTGGAGGCGAAAAAAGAATATATCAATGAATTAAATGTATTTCCGGTTCCTGATGGGGATACCGGTACTAATATGACTTTAACGATCATGTCCGCCGCAAAAGATGTATATGCATTGGAAGAACCGGATATGCAGACGCTCTGTAAATGTATTTCCGGAGGGTCTCTTCGCGGNGCAAGGGGCAATTCCGGTGTTATCTTAAGNCAGCTCCTCCGNGGGTTTACAAAGGTGATCAAGGAGCATAACGAGTTAAATACGGCAGTNNTNACNGCCGGTNTNGATAAAGCNGTTGAGACGGCNTATAAGGCTGTTATGAAGCCTAAGGAAGGAACGATCCTGACTGTGGCAAAGGGCNTTGCGGAGAAGGCAAANGAACTGTTTGAAGCAGGGGAAACGGATCTNNTNGTATTCGGTCAGGGGNTNNTGGANCATGCCAATGAAGTGNTGCAGCAGACGCCGGANATGCTTCCGGTGCTGAANGAGGCAGGCGTTGTGGATTCCGGCGGACAGGGNCTGCTGGAAGTATTGCAGGGAGCTTATGATGCATTATGCGGGAAAGAGATTGATTTTACGATGGATGCNGCNACCTCGGAAGCGGCAGGTGAAACCAGAAAGCTCAATGCGCCGTCCCAGAACCTGCAGGCGCAGGCTGAGATGGAGATCAAGTATGGCTATTGTACGGAATTTATCATATTGCTGCAGAAGTCCTTTAATNCCAAAGCNGAGCAGGATTTTAAGCANTATCTGGAAGAGATCGGCGATTCCATCGTCCTNGTGTCGGACGGCGAGGTCGTTAAGGTGCATGTGCACACGAATGACCCCGGACTTGCGATCCAGCGTGCGTTAAAATACGGCGCGCTCTCCAATATGAAGATCGATAATATGCGTCTGGAGCATCAGGAGAAGCTGGTGAAGATGTCAGAACAGCAGGCGGGGACGCAGTCTGCCGATTCTCTGAATGTGGCGCTGGTTCAGGAGCAGCCAAAGGAAAAGAANGCGGTTGGATTCGTTACGGTATCCGTAGGCGCAGGCATCGGGGAAATCTTTAAAAATCTCGGCGTGGACTGCCTGATCGAAGGCGGTCAGACCATGAATCCCAGCACGGAGGATATGCTGAAGGCGATCGAAATGATCAATGCCGAAACGATCTTTATCTTCCCGAACAACAAAAATATCATCTTGGCGGCCAATCAGGCAAGGGATCTGACAGAGGATAAGAAGATCATCGTGGTTCCCACAAAGAATGTACCGCAGGGAATCTCTTCGTTGATCGGCTTTGTGCCGGATATCAGTCCGGAGGAGAATCTGGAGGCTATGATGGCGGAAGCGGAAAAGGTAAAGACCGGACAGATCACTTATGCAGTCCGGGATACCGTGATCGAAGGTACTGAGATCCATCAGGATGATTATATGGGCATCGGGGATGCCGGTATCTTATCAAACGGCAGGGATATTGACGAAGTCATGATGAACATGCTGGATAAGATGATCACGGAGGATACGGAGCTGGTCAGCATCTATTATGGAGCTGACGTCAAGGAAGCGGACGCGCAGGCGCTTCTGGAGAAGATCCAGGAGAAATATGACAGTGTTGATGTGGAGTTCCAGAATGGCGGTCAGCCGGTGTATTATTATATCGTATCTGCTGAATAAACATTTATGAGAGTATTTTTAAGGTTGATATAAAACTACATAAGAGTACGTCGGAGGGCGTGCTCTTATTTGTTGTTTGGGGTTGCAGGCTGCGCAGGCATATTTTCGCTGTGTGTCTGGGATGGGGAGCTGCGCAGTCATCAAAATGTATATAGGGGAGGATAGGGTATTCTATGGAGTTGCAATCGGAAATTACGGATATCAAGGGGATCGGCGAACATACGGCGAAACTGTTTGCAAGGCTTGGCATCAGGACGGTCAATGACCTGCTGCACTATTTCCCGAAAAATTATGTGATGTTTCCCCATAAAAAAGCGATCACGGAACTGAAGGACAGGGAAAGCTGCGTGATCTTTGGCTATATCATCGGTACGCCGCGGATGTACCGCAAGGGAAGTAAGACGGTGCTTTCTTTTCAGGTAACGGATCGCACAGGAGAGGTTACGCTGACTTATTTTAATATGCCGTATCTGAAAAAACAGATCGTACCGGGGAAACAGGTGCTGGTGCATGGCATCTGCAGGATCGGGGAGTATGGACGGAAACGTCTGGAACAGCCTAAGATGCTGAAAGCCGAAGAGTATGAGGAATGGAAGGATACGCTGCAGCCTGTCTATGCGCTGACGGAGGGACTGACGAATAAGAAGGTCAGCAAGGCGGTATCGGCAGTGCTTCCCTGCGCTGACATGATACAGGAATATCTGCCGGCGGATGTCGTCAAAGAGGAAGGGCTTGGCAGCATAGAACAGGCGGTGCGGCAGATGCATTTTCCGGAAACTATGGAAAGCGTCTATGAGGCGAGGAAGCGGCTGGCATTTGACGAGTTCTTCTTATTTCAGATGCGGATCCGCGAGCTTAGAAATAATAAACAAAAGCATATGACCTGCAATCGGATGAAGGATGACGGAAGCTGTGACGCATTGGAAGCAAAGCTTCCGTTTGCACTGACCAATGGGCAGAAACAGGCGGTGGAGGAGATCAAAAAGGATCTGTGTTCCGGTTATCAGATGAACCGTCTGGTGCAGGGAGATGTGGGCTGTGGAAAAACCATCGTTGCATGGATGGCGGTGCTGATGACGGTGACCAACGGTTATCAGGCGGCAATGATGGCGCCGACGGAAGTGCTTGCCGCGCAGCATTATCAGGATATCTTACATATGACGGAGAAATATGGGCTTCCCATCAGGCCGGTCCTGCTTACGGGTTCTATGACTGCCAAGGAGAAAAAACAGATCAGGGAGGGAATCTCATCAGGGGAGTATGATCTTGTGATCGGCACGCATGCGTTGATTCAGGATACGGTAGTCTATCATGATCTCGCGCTTGTGATCACGGATGAACAGCACCGTTTTGGTGTCCGACAGAGAAGCACGCTGATGGGGAAGGGTATGGAGGTGCATGTGCTTGTCATGAGCGCAACGCCGATACCAAGAACCCTTGGTCTGGTCTTATACGGAGATCTGGACGTGACGGTGATCAGCGAGCTGCCGGCGCAGCGGCTTCCGATCAAGAATGCCGTCGTGGATACAAGCTACCGCGAGAAAGCGTATGCCTTTATCCTGAAACAGATCGCGGAAGGCAGGCAGGCGTATATCATCTGTCCTATGGTGGAAGAAGGAGAGATGGAGGATCTTGTCAATGTAACGGATTATTCCGAGGAGCTGAGGGAACGGTTCGCCGGAGCGGCGCGGGTCGCCATGCTGCATGGGAAGATGAAGCCTAAGGAGAAGGATGAGATCATGACGGCGTTCAAGGAGCATCAGACGGACATCCTGATCTCCACCACCGTGGTGGAAGTAGGAGTGAATGTGCCGAATGCTGCCGTGATCATGGTGGAAAATGCGGAGCGGTTCGGATTGTCCCAGCTTCACCAGCTCAGGGGGCGGGTCGGCAGAGGGGATCAGCAGTCGTACTGCATGTTTGTGGTCGGCAATGACAGCAAGAAGGCAAAGGAGCGGCTGGCGGTCATGGCAAAGACCAATGACGGTTTTCAGATCGCAGAGGAAGATCTGAAGCAGCGGGGACCGGGAGATTTCTTCGGTCTGCGCCAGACGGGAATCTTGCAGTTTCAGGTGGCGGATATCTTTACCGACGCTATGATCCTGAAGCGTTCTAAGGAAGCGCTGGAACGGATCGAGCAGGAGAGACCGGAGGAATTTGAAAGGCTGTATGAGATCATTATGAAACAGGAAGAGATGAGTTTTATCGAGCTGCATGCGGTGTGTTTGTGATGAGAGAAAAATTTTGGAAAGTTTACACAGATTATATAATTTAAGAAAAGAGGGATTATTATGGGATTTGTTTCAGATGTTTTGGACAAAGTAGATGATTGTGCAGAATTATATAATTTTTTATTTGTAGATTTTCAAATAGAAAAAATAAATGAAGAACTAAATTATTTAGATAGAATCAGTAGTGAGCCATGGAAAGTCAGGAACTATTTTTTGAATTTTGCAAGTCAAATGAGTATGCCAATAAAAGTATTGTATATTCAAAACATAATGAAAAATAGTGATAAAGAATTGCTTGAGTATTTATGCGGAATGTATCAGATTTTGTTGGTTAGAAAAGAGCAAGTAATGCAAAACAAAATTAATACAGAGTCGATAAAATCTACTTCAAATGTTTGTAAAATTCTTGAAGAGATTAAAGGATAATTACAAGAATAATATTGTGGCAGTTGCAATATGGTTACAAAATTTACTCTTTTTCCCGTCGGTTAGTGAGAAACATAAGAAAATAATGGAAAATAAAACCATAAAATGATATAATATAAAATATATTTATTAAAGTGAGAAATGAAGTTGAGTTATTCTCATTTATAAAAATTAGTTCTGATTTAAATTTGTAACGTGCTTGAATATAGTGTTGACGATATTTTAGAATTTTCGAAGAACTGAGGAGGATATAATAGTGGCGGTAAAAACAAAAGCGAAAGAAGTTTCTATGGAGGAAGCTTTGTGGAAATCTGCTGATAAATTGAGAGGTTCGGTCGAACCGTCTGAATATAAGCATGTAGTATTAAGCTTGTTTTTTCTGAAGTTCGCAAGTGATAAGTTTGAGGCTCAGAGGGCAAGAATTATTGCAGATGGTATGGAGAAATTTGCGGATAATATTGCTTTTTATACAAAAGATAATGTGTTTTATCTACCGCCGGAAAGCAGATGGTCTTATGTTATGGAAAATGCCAAGCAGGATGACATTGCATTAAAGATCGACACAGCACTTTTTACGATTGAGAAAACGAATCCCATTTTGAAAGGTGCATTGCCGGACAACTATTATTCCCGATTACAGATTGATACAGTCAAGTTGGCATCTTTATTAGATGAAATCAATAAGATTGATACCACAAAGGATAAAGAGAACGATATTATTGGGCGTATGTATGAATATTTTCTCAGTAAATTTGCTATTGCAGAGGGAAAAGGGAAGGGAGAATTCTATACGCCCAAAACGATTGTAAATTTAATAGCAGAGTTGATAGAGCCTTATGACGGAACGCTATATGACCCGTGCTGTGGATCGGGAGGTATGTTTGTACAGTCCATAAAGTTTATTGAGGCGCATCATGGGAATAAAAAGAAAGTTTCTATTTATGGACAAGAGTATACAAATACAACTTATAAGCTGGCAAAGATGAATCTGGCAATTCGGGGAATTTCAGCGAATCTTGGAGAGATGGCGGCAAATACTTTTACGAATGACCAGCATAAAGATTTGAAGGCAGATTATATTATGGCAAATCCGCCGTTCAATCAAAAGGAATGGCGCGCCGCTGATGAACTGACAGATGATGCCAGATGGAATGGTTATGAAGTTCCGCCAACAAGTAATGCAAATTATGGTTGGATTCTAAATATTGTATCAAAAATGTCGCAAAATGGAGTGGCAGGTTTTTTGCTTGCCAATGGTGCATTGTCTGATGATGGAACAGAGTTAAAAATCAGACAAAGGTTGATTGAAAATGATCTGGTGGAAGCAATTTTAATTTTGCCTAGGAACCTTTTTTATACTACTGATATAAGCGTAACACTCTGGATTTTGAATAAGAATAAAAAAGAGCGCACAGTGGATATGAATGGAGCAGAGAAGCATTATCGTAATAGAGAAAAAGAAATACTCTTTATGGACTTGCGACAGATAGGCAGTCCGTATGAAAAGAAGTATATAGAATTGACAGAGAAGGAAAGGGCAAAGGTAGTAGAAACATACCATAACTGGCAGCAGGTAGGATATAAAGATACATATAAGAATATACCGGAATTTTGTTATTCTGCGGGGTATGATGAAGTGGAAGAAAAGGGATTTACCCTTGTGCCGAGTAGATATATTGAGTTTGTGAATAGGGATGAAAATATTGATTTTGATACTAAGATGAAAGCACTCCAAGGTGAATTACAGGAATTGTTGATACAGGAGGAAAAGTCTAAGGCAGATCTTTTGAAGGTATTTAAGGAGTTGGGGTATGAAATCAAATTATAAGAGACTTGGAGAATATATTCGTCAAGTAGACACAAGAAATAAAGATTTAAAAGTATCTCGATTGTTAGGGGTAAGTATTAGTAAATCTTTTATAGAGTCTATTGCAAATACGGTAGGGACGGACTTTTCAAATTATAAAGTAGTTCGTAAAGGACAATTCGCATATGGACCAGTGACTTCAAGAAATGGAGAGAAAATATCAGTAGCATTGTTGGAAGAAAATGAATGTATTATTTCAAGCTCATATATAGTGTTTGAGATAGTGGATGTTGAGAATTTATTACCAGAATATTTGATGCTTTGGTTTAGTAGACCGGAATTTGATAGATATGCAAGATATAAATCGCATGGTAGTGTCCGTGAAATTTTTGATTGGAATGAGTTGTGTGATACATATTTACCTGTTTTGGCAGTAGAAGAACAGAAAAATATTGTGATGGCATATAAGACGTTAGAAGATAGAATTAAGCTTAAGCGGAAGATAAATGATAATTTA
>WFLX010074156.1_pt1 | contig 36726 bp, 32 predicted proteins | sample 4967041 | NCBI WGS metagenome assembly WFLX01 (sample SAMN12857096, study PRJNA449069) | gut metagenome | isolation source: stool from male and female vole | host: Microtus ochrogaster | place: USA:Florida | collected 2017
TGTCATTGAGAATATGCGCAAGACCATCCTCGACGCAGGAGGCGAGGTGCATTTCCAAACGCGAATGACGGAACTGCTGTTGGAGGCCGACAGGGTGAGAGGCATTAAGGCCGTCTGCTCCCGTCCTTCGGCAGAAGGCGAGCGTATAATCCTCGCTCAGGCTGTCATCCTTGCCACCGGCCACTCGGCACGCGATGTCTACCGCTACCTTCACCGTAGCGGCATTGGCATCGAAGCCAAAGGAATCGCTGTGGGTGTCCGTCTGGAACATCCGGCCAGCCTGATAGACCGGATACAGTATCACAGCCCACAGGGGCGTGGGAAATGGTTGCCGGCTGCCGAATATAGTTTGGTGACGCAGGTGGAAGGGCGTGGTGTGTATAGCTTCTGCATGTGCCCCGGCGGCTTTGTGGTGCCAGCTGCCAGCGGACCGGAACAGGTGGTGGTCAACGGTATGAGCCCCTCTTCACGTAATGGTCACTGGAGCAACAGCGGCATGGTGGTGGAGCTTCGCCCCGAGGATATAGACGGAGGACGAAACGGACAAGGTGTGGAAACCGACCCTTTGTGCATGCTGCGCTTCCAGGAAGAGGTGGAGCGACAGTGCTGGTTACAGGCCAATCATCGCCAGACGGCACCTGCACAGCGTATGGCGGACTTTGTGGACGGCCGTCTTTCTGCCAACCTGAATGACTCTTCCTATGCTCCCGGACTGATAGCAAGTCCTTTGCACTTCTGGATGCCTAAGTCCATAGGCGACCGCCTACGTCAGGCCTTCCGTCTGTGGGGGAAGCAGAAGCGAGGCTTCCTGACCAACGAGGCAACTGTGTTGGGCGTGGAGACACGTACCAGTAGTCCTGTTCGCCTGTTGCGCGATGGCGAGACTCTTCAGCATGTCAGTGTGCCGGGGCTTTTCCCGTGCGGAGAGGGAGCCGGCTATGCCGGCGGCATCGTGAGTGCAGGCATCGATGGCGAACGCTGTGCCGAGGCTGTTGCCGCCATGCTCACGGAGGGGCAATANGCAATGGAGAGGGGCGTTGAGGAATAATGAGGGCGAGCCGGGCTTTCTGCAGCCTGAGGCGGTATGCTTTTCCATGCCGGACTTCTTCTATAGCCAGGGCGAATGGTTTTGCATAGCATACCCTGTTATTAAAGAGCTACTCACGTCCTTTGTTGATGATGTAGATGCCGCTTGCTGCCAGACTTCCGGCAAGAACATATTTCCAGTAAAACGGCTCGGCAAGGCATATACAGCTCGTGACGGCACCGACAACCGGAATCAGGGCGTTGTATATAGCCACCTTCCCCACGGGANTACAAGTCANCAGTTTNTTATAGAGGCCGAACCCTACGGTGCTGATGCCTACGAGCAGCAGCAAATAAACACCTCCGAGCGGGGAAGGGTGGGGGATGTAGCCTCCCAGCGCCCACCCTGTCAGCACAAGCAGGAAACCGCCGATGGCGAGACTGTAGCCGGTGCCTGTGAAGACATCGACCCGCTTGCCCAGACCGCGGGTCAGTAGTGTTGCAGTCGCTCCGAACAGTGCATTGAGTATAATCATGCCATCGCCTTGCCATGTGAAGTGTCCGCTGTCGGTAGAGCCGAGATTAAGCGCCATAATGCCGGCAAAGCCAAGTATGCAGCCGAGAAGTTTGCGGAGAGACATCGCATCGCTGCGAAAAAAGAAACATGCCAAAGGAATTACGGAGAATACACTCAGAGAATTAAGGATGGCGGAACGCGCTCCGGGAGCATGAGAAAGGCCGATATAGAAACAGAGATAGTGGAGGGTGGTGTTGAGCAACGAATAAAGGAGAAGATACCACAAGTCGCTGCTCTTTCTCAGCCTGAACGGTCTGTGCAAAGCAAAAGCGACGGTAAGCACGACGATGCCTGACACGGCAAAACGAATGCCGGCGAACAGCAGTTTGCCGCCGGTGAGGTCGGAGGTTATGGCAAGCTCCTCAAAGCCCAGTTTGATGAGTGGNTATGCACATCCCCACACCACCGCAGCCGTAAAAGCGAGGACTGCTACCCAACGAGGTTTAGTGAACAATGGCTACGAGTTATTTGGAATAAGTATTCAGTCGGCTGCCGAACAACCCTCATCGACTCCTGGTTTTTCTCTGGCAAACATGTTGTCGAGTAGTGCTTGAGGGAATGGACAAGGCTCATTCCTCATTTTGGCCAATTGGAATTGCTTGCACGCGTTCCGGACTGACTCTTGCTCAAAACACTTGAAGAGAAGGTCTTTGATTTCGTCCATCCGTGCGGCATCGCCGGCAGAGAACTTGCCGCACTGTGCATAACTGACAGCCTTCTCTGGCAGTATGTCGTGGTAGTAGTAGCTCCACACCATGAATTGCAGGGCTGTATCGCGTGTTATAAGTTCATTGTTCATGCTTTATGTTTATGATTTTAGCGTGATGTATTCGTAAGTGTTGCCTACTACATCCAAATAGCGTTCAAATTCTGTGCGTGCTATGACCACGGTGCCACGGCAATCGTTGGGGTGGAAGGAGAGCGTTTCAGCACGTTGCAGCTCGGTGTCGAGGAAAAGATGAACGTGGCGTTCGCTGTCGTTGATAAGTCCGAAGGGCGAGACACTGCCCGGCTCCAGCCCAAGATATTTCATCATGCGCTCGGGCGATGCAAACGAGAGTTTTCCGCATGAAGGCTTGCCCTGTGCCTGCAACAGTGCTTTGAGGCATGTTTCCAGATGATGGATGTCCAGCTCCATGTCGTGGCGGAAAGAGACGAGATAGTGCCGGTTGCCCTTATGGTTGCGCAAGAAAATGTTTTTGCAGTGCACCGAACCATCGTCCTTCCACCAGCGTTTGGCTTCTTCTATGGTTTTGCCTTCAGGGTGGTTGTAGCAGGTGAAGGATATGTCGTGCAATTTTAGAAATCGGAGTACGGCGTCTTGCCGCGGCACAGACGTTTGGTTGGCTTGTGTCATTGCCTGTTATTTCGTTTGAGTATAACCTTCGTTCTTCAGTATGTCGAGAAGCCGCTGCCGGTCCGCTCCCTGTATGACAATCTCGCCGTCTTTGCACGAGCCGCCTACACCGCATTTTTGCTTCAACAGCTTGCACAGCGCATGCAGGTCGTTGTCCGTGCCGATGAATCCGCGCACCGTGACAACCGTCTTTCCGCCACGTCCGGCTTTCTCCACTTGCAGTCTCAACTTTTGTTGTTTTCCGGGGAGTGTCTCCTCTTCTTTGTCGGAGTTGACTGCATACTGAAAGTCCGGGTTGGTGGAATACACTACGCCAATGCGTTCTTTCTGCTTCTGTCGTGTGGGGCAGGGGGGTGCCGTGGCTTTTTCCGTCTCTCCTACATCAAGGACCGCTAAGGCGCTTTTCCAGTCGCCGGCGATACGTGTCTTAGGAACGGCAGTGGCTGTTTTATGGTGCTGGCTCATGACTCTACTTTTTCCAGAAGCACTACGTTCTCAACGTGCTGTGTGTGGGGGAACATATCCACCGGCTGTACGCAGCGCACTCGGTAGTGCTCCGAGAGCAACTGGATGTCGCGTGCTTGTGTGGCAGGGTTACAACTTACGTAGACTATGCGTTGCGGGGCGGCAAAGAGTATGGCATCTATTACGTTCTGGTGCATGCCGGCCCGTGGCGGATCGGTAATGATTACGTCAGGACGGCCGTGCTTTTCGATGAACTCCCGAGAAAGCACGTCCTTCATGTCGCCGGCATAGAAAAGCGTATTGCCGATGCCGTTTATCCGGGAGTTTGTCTTTGCGTCCTCAATGGCTTCCGGAACGTATTCTATGCCTATGACCTTCCGGAATCGGTTGGCACAGAAATTGGCTATGGTGCCGGTGCCGGTGTAGAGGTCATATAGGATGCCTCCAGACGAAGGCTCTTTGCCGGCCGCGCCTTCATTGTCTTCATGAGAAAGCGGCATAAGGGCAAAATCCCGCGCCACCTTATATAATATGTATGCCTGCTCGGTGTTTGTTTGGTAAAAACTCTTCGGCCCGACTTTAAAGCGCAGGTTCTCCATTTCGAGGAAGATGTGGTCGGTGCCCGCAAAATGTTCTATCGTCAGGTCGCCGATAGTGTCGTTGCACTTTTCATTATTCACCCAGAGCAGGCTGGTTATCTCGGGGAAATTGTCCTGCATCCAGCCCAGTGTGGCCAAAGCCTGACGGCGCAGTTCTTCGGCCGAAATGCCATCAGTGGGTTTCAAGCAGAACTGCATCAACACCATCAGTTCGCCTGTGTTGGAGAGGCGTATCATCATGCCGCGGAGCAGTCCGCAGTGCTCTCTGGAATTGAAGAATGTGAGTCCTTGCTCAAGAGCGTATTCGTACAGACGATTGCGCAAACGATTGTTGACATCATCCATCAGCTGACAGTCTCGTATTGGCAGTATCTTGTCGAAAGAACCAGACGTGTGGTAGCCTACAGCCCCGGGTAATTCAAACTTTTTTCCTGAGCTAATTTCCTCTTCCGTTAGCCAAACCTTGTCGGAAAAGCCGAACTCGAGCTTATTGCGATAGCATTGCGTCTTCTGTGAACCCAATATGGGCATGCACTCAGGAACTGCTATCTTGCCAATGCGCTCTAGATTATCCATCACTTGTTTCTGCTTGTAGTGCAACTGCTCGGGGTAGGGCAGGATCTGCCATTTGCAGCCACCGCACACGCCATAGTGCGGACAGAAGGCTTCCTGCCGCACGTCGCTCTTCTTGTGTATGCGGGTGCAAAGCGCTTCCGCGTAGTGATGTTTTTTGCGCGTGAGGCGCAGGTCGACCACATCTCCCGGAACAACGAACGGGACAAACACTACCAAGTCATCAATACGCACTAAAGCTTTGCCTTCTGCCGCCACATCCTGTATCTCCACTTCCCGATATACGGGCAACTCTTTCTTCTTTCTTGACATGTTTCGCAATCCTTTCTTGCTAATTTTGTGCAAATGTACACAAAATCTCTATAATTTCCTCTGTTTTACTTGCAATAATAGTGCGAAAAGAATAACTTTGCACAAAATCGAAAGAGTAGTACTGTCAGAAGAGACAAGAATGACAACAAAAATACATTAGTTCACATACACTAAAAACCTATTAAAAGTTATGAGTCAAAAACGAGTTTATACCTTTGGCAACGGACAGGCCGAGGGTAATGCACAGATGCGCGAAGTGCTCGGTGGAAAGGGCGCCAATCTGGCAGAGATGAACCACATCGGTGTACCCGTTCCCCCTGGCTTCACCATCACTACCGACACCTGCAACGAATACTACGAGGTAGGGCAGGAGAAGATTGTAGAACTTCTCACAGACGAGGTAAACGCAGCCGTGGCTCACACCGAACAGCTCATGAATTGTAAGTTCGGTGACCCCAAGAATCCCCTCCTCGTGAGCGTTCGCTCCGGTGCTCGCGCTTCCATGCCCGGCATGATGGACACTATCCTCAACCTCGGCTTGAACGACGAGGTGGCTGCCGGCATGGTAGAGAAGACAGGCAATCCTCACTTCGTATATGACAGCTACCGTCGTTTCGTGCAGATGTACGGCGATGTCGTGATGGGACTCAAACCGGAAAACAAGGAAGACATCGACCCATTTGAGGCTATTATAGAGAAGGTCAAAGAGGAACAAGGCGTCGTTTTGGACAAAGACCTGAGCGTTGAATCGCTCAAGAAGCTCGTTGAACTCTTCAAACAAGCCATCAAGGCACAGACCGGTTTGGACTTCCCCAGCGATCCTAAGGTGCAGCTGTGGGGGGCCATCTGCGCCGTGTTCCGCAGCTGGATGAACGAGCGTGCCATCCTTTACCGTAAAATGGAGGGCATTCCCGACGAATGGGGTACCGCTGTTTCCGTCATGGCCATGGTGTTCGGCAACATGGGCGAGACCTCCGCTACTGGCGTATGTTTCAGCCGTGATGCGGGCAACGGAGAGAACCTCTTCAACGGTGAGTATTTGATTAACGCTCAGGGAGAGGACGTTGTGGCAGGCATTCGCACGCCTCAGCAAATTACGAAAATCGGATCGCAGCGTTGGGCTGAACGTGCCGGCATATCCGAGGAAGAGCGTGCCGCCAAGTTCCCCTCTATGGAAGAGGCAATGCCCGAACTGTATAAGGAACTCGATGCACTGCAAGACAAACTTGAGAAGCACTACCGCGACATGCAGGACATGGAGTTCACCGTNCAGGAAGGCAAACTGTGGTTCCTTCAAACCCGCAACGGCAAGCGCACCGGTACAGCTATGGTAAAGATAGCTATGGACTTACTGCACGAAGGCATGATTGACGAGAAGACTGCACTGCTGCGTTGCGAACCCAATAAGCTCGACGAATTGTTGCATCCCGTCTTCGACAAAACTGCACTTAAGTCAGCCACAGTCATCACTCAGGGATTGCCCGCATCTCCCGGTGCAGCCTGCGGCCAGATTGTCTTCCATGCAGACGATGCCGAGGCATGGCATGCCGATGGCCGCAAAGTCATCATGGTCCGCATAGAGACCAGCCCGGAAGACCTCGCCGGTATGTCTGCCGCAGAAGGCATACTCACCGCCCGTGGCGGCATGACATCTCATGCTGCCGTTGTAGCTCGCGGCATGGGAAAGTGCTGCGTGTCCGGTGCAGGTGAAATCCATGTTGACTACAAAGCAAAGACTGTGGAAATAGGCGGCACTGTCTATAAAGAAGNCNANTATATCNNCCTNAATGGNACTACAGGTCAGGNTTATGCCNNNCAAATCGCAACCAAGGAAGCTGAAGTCAGCGGCGACTTCAAAGAGCTCATGGACCTTTGCGACAAATATACCAAGATGGAGATTCGCACTAATGCCGACACGCCTCACGATGCACAGGTGGCACGCAACTTCGGTGCCAAAGGTATCGGCCTCACCCGTACAGAACACATGTTTTTCGAAGGAGAAAAGATTAAAGCCATGCGCGAGATGATTCTTGCAGACACCGTAGAGGGACGCGAGAAAGCGCTTGACAAACTTCTACCTTTCCAGACTGAAGACTTCTACGGCATCCTCAAGGCTATGGACGGCTGCCATGTGAACATCCGTCTGCTTGATCCCCCTCTGCACGAGTTTGTGCCTGCCGACGAGAATGTACAGGGCCAGAAGGACATGGCAGCCGAGATGGGCGTTACCGTTGAGGAAATTCAGCGCCGCGTTCACTCTCTCCATGAAAACAATCCCATGCTCGGTCACCGTGGTTGCCGTTTAGGCATTACCTTCCCCGAGATTACAGCTATGCAGACCCGTGCCATCCTGACCGCCGCCTGCCGCTTAAAAAAGGAAGGCTTCGACCCACATCCCGAAATTATGGTGCCTCTCATCGGTATCCTTTATGAATTGAAGCAACAAAAGGAGATTATCAAGAAAGTGGCAGCAGAGGTGTTTGCAGAGCAGGGAGTGGAGATTCCGTTCGAAATTGGCACGATGATTGAGATTCCGCGTGCAGCCCTCACCGCAGACCGTATCGCTACCGAGGCTGAATACTTCTCGTTCGGTACCAACGACCTTACACAGATGACATTCGGTTATAGTCGTGACGACGTTGCAAGCTTCCTGCCCGACTATCTCGAAAAGAAGATTCTGAAGGCAGATCCTTTCCAGGTACTCGACCAGAAGGGTGTCGGACAACTCATCAAGATGGCGGTTGAGAACGGTCGTAAGGTTCGTCCGGGCATGCGCACAGGTATATGCGGAGAACATGGTGGCGAGCCAAGTTCTGTGAAGTTCTGCGCAAAGGTCGGTATGAACTATGCTTCTTGCTCACCATTCCGTGTGCCCATTGCACGCCTTGCAGCGGCGCAGGCAGCTGTTGAAGAGTAATCCTTAATAGGGATGTAGTATATCACTAAAACCCGAGGCGAGAACTAATGTTACAAGTTCTCGCCTCGGGTGCTTGTTTGTCGTGAATGATATAATCGTCCGAGCTTGCAGGCTATGAAAGCACTTCGAATGACTAAAAAGGAAGAACTGAACAGACAGTTGCTGAATCATGACTTTAATTGTCACGAGGATTTCTTTGCGCGTTACAATGCTTTGAAGGTGGTAGCACAACATTATAGCGTGGCAGAAAATGCTATTGCTGTATTAAGTTGCATGCCGTATGACATTAGCTACATCTGTTATGGGCATTTAGGAGAGAAATTAGGCCTTGGTGCTGGAGCAGAAGAGGTGGAAAGCATCTGGGAAAAGCATATTCTGGAACGCATCCGTCAGGATGATGTGGCAGAAAAGACCGCGTGGGAGCTACAGTTTCTGTCATATATCAATCAGCAGCCTACAGACCAAAGGTCCGACTATTATCTGCAACACTTTCTACACATGTGTGACAGTCAGGGCGTTTACCACGACATGCGGCATAAAATCTTTTACCTTGACTATGATGCTTCAGGAAATGTTCAACTGTCACTTTGTTTGTATTCTGCAGCAGGACAGAATGCAGGTGTAACAGGAATAATCCATTCGCTTGACGATACGTTGGTCAACCATTCTTCCATAAACATGCAAGGCCTGCTCTCCATGAGAGAACGAGAGATTCTTGAGCAAATCAGTGCTGGCCAGATTAGCAAGCAAATAGCAGACACACTTCATATCAGCGTAAATACTGTCAATAACCATCGACAGAATATCATGCGCAAATTGAATAGCCAGAATGCCGCAGAAGCTGTCATAGTGGCGACCAAGTTGGGAATACTCAGGTGAAAATGATGAATAATCACTATTGCACCTTAACAAATCCGGCCGTATCTTTGCAAATGGAATTATGGACTGAGTAACATCCCATAACTTCTGAAACTTGAATAAACTAATCTACACATGCGAGTAAAAATTATTCTGGCTGCATACGTTGCAGCATTGAGTCTGTCTTGTCAGGCTCAGTCGTTAGAGAAGATGCAATGGTTCAACGAACCAGAGTCTTACACCATTAAAAACGGAACGCTTGAGATGGACGTTCCTGCACAAACCGACTATTGGCGCATCGCTCATTATGGGTTCACCGTTGACGATGGTCCATTTCTCTATGCTTTATACGGCGGTGAGTTTGAAGCTAAGATTAAAGTGAGTGGTGACTACAAGGAGCGCTTTGACCAAGCAGGAATGATGATTCGTCAGGATCATGAGAATTATGTGAAGTTTGGCGTTGAGTTCGTTGATGGGAAATTCAACATCTCTACCGTTGTCACGCATCACACTTCCGACTGGAGCGTCATCCCGCTTGAGCAACCAATCCCTTTCCTTTGGCTGAAAGCTGTGCGCCGTTTAGATGCCATTGAATTGTTCTACAGTTTCGACGACAAGAATTATACCATGATGCGCACTCTTTGGATGCAAGACAACTGTCCGCTTATGGTCGGTCCTGTTTGTGCTTGTCCAGACGGGCAGGGGTTCAAGGCACGCTTTTCGGATTTCAANGTAAAACACTTGCCCGACCAGCGTCGCGTAGAGTGGCTTAAAAAGAACCAGTAAAATTCTTACCTCCCCAAATACAAATCCCCTGTCAATGTNATATTGACAGGGGATTTGTGTAAGTTCATGAATGAACGCAAGGATTCNTCATATTATTTACTGAAAAGTATGCTTTTAAGCCTTTGATGGGCGACTATTACAGATGAAAGCATTTCATGTGGTCTTTTATTGAAATAATTCCTACAAAAAGAGTAGGGTTATTGGATTTTATTTATAACTTTGCCATGTCGTTGATGATTAGTTGCTATCTCCGGATTAGTATTACTATGATAAACGAATGCTCAGATGTGGTTTCCTTTTTAATATTATTCACTAAAACGAAAAAAGTATGAAACGGTTGGGTTTATTGGCAGCTATAGGGATTGCGTTTTCCCTGCTGCCGAAGAAGGCAGAGGCTTGTACAGGCATCACGCTACACACAGTCAAGGGAGAAACAGTAACGGCGCGCACCGTGGAGTGGGCAGGCGATGATTTGGAAAGCAGATATACGATAGTGCCGCGCCTCTACAGCCAGCGCTCGTATGTACCTGATGGCACAAAGAGCGGCATGGCATTTACCGCAAAGTATGGCTATGTAGGGCTGGCTGTGCAACAGGCGGAATTTATGGTAGAAGGAGTGAATGAGGTTGGATTGTCCGCCGGGCTGTTCTATTTTCCACGATATGGTGAATATGTGACCTATGACAAGAAAACGAAGGATCGGACGATGAGTGACTTGCAGTTAGTATCGTACATACTTGGCAGTTGCAAGACCATCAAAGACGTTAAAGATGCTGTCGCCAAGGTGCGAATCGTTACTGTTGACCCTCGAGGTTCGACTGTTCATTGGCGTTTCACAGAGGCAAGCGGACGGCAGGTGGTTCTGGAAATTATAGATAGGAAGCCGGTGTTTTATGAGAATAAACTGGGTGTACTGACTAACTCTCCATCTTTCGACTGGCATCTTACGAACCTCAACAACTATGTTAACCTTGTGACAGGCCCGGTATCGCAGCGACAGATTGGCAGTATGAATCTGACAGCATTTGGCGGCGGTAGCGGCCTACATGGTATTCCTGGCGACATGACGCCACCTTCTCGCTTTGTTCGTGCTGCTTTTTTNCAGACATCCGCACCTAAGTATGACANTACAAGGAAGACCGTGGAACAGGCATTCCATATCCTGAACAATTTCGACATACCTGTTGGTGCACAGTTTGATAACGGACAGCAGATACCGGACGTACCAAGTGCCACTCAGTGGACTGCGGTAACAGACATTAAGNAACGCCGGCTTTATTATCGTACAATGCACAANGCCACAATCCNCTGCATCGACTTCAATACGATTGATTTCGGAAAGNTNAANTATCAGTCTTATCCACTTGNCAAGAAGANGNGCCAACCNATTGAANTGATAAAAGTATCAGTCCCTGCATGAGGATGTAACGAAAACTGTATCAGGCTATAGAATGTAAATAAACGAGTTAAACTACATTCGTATTGTAGCCTGATACAGTTTTTATTATTGTGCTAATCTTTTCTACTCCTGTTAACGGCCAATGGTACTTTAATTTAGTTTATATTGTAATATGTGTATTCCGATGGTTTTTGTATTTATCGGATAAAGTTCATTGGCATCCATTCTTCCGCCTCTGGTTTCTCAGCCTTTCCCGTAGCATACATTTTTAGCATGATGGCCATATTATTGGCAAGGGTGCGCATCGTCTGCATACCTTCTACGTCGAGCAATGCTTGTCCTGGCTCACGGCCGTATGCGATATTCCAGTATTGGGATGTAACGATGGGCATATTGCACATTTGAAAAGGCATCTGAAGTGTTTGGAAGGCCGCAGATGCTCCGCCTCGGCGGCAGACACATATGGCGGCTGCGGGCTTTCCACGGAAGTTGGCTCCTCCTGCATAGAGCATACGCTGTTGAAGCGCAAGTGTCTGAGCGGCAGGCTGTCCCCAATAGACAGGTGCGCCAATAATAAGTGCATCGCAGGTTGCCATAGTTTCAATGACTGCATTGGTTATATCGTCGTTGAAGACACACTTTCCTAATCCTTTTTCTCGACATTGATTGCATGCGATACAGCCTCTTATGGGTTTTGTTCCAATCCATTGCATCTCCGTAGCTATGTCGTTTTTCTCTAATTGTCTGGCACATTCACTGAGTGCCGTGTATGTGTTGCCTTTTTTACGGGGGCTACCGTTAATGAGTAATACTTTCATGTGCTTTAATAAACATAACACTGATTAAACATTTATTCGACTTGTGAAATAAGTTTGTTCATTATAAGTAGAATTCAGATGTAAGTTGTTTATATGCTTGGCTTCGGCTACCATCCGATTCTGTTAGGCAAAGATAACTTTCTTTTACGCCTTGNTTTGGTAAAGTACGGCTAAATGCTAACATGGTTCTGCGTGGCGGTTTACGTTCGGAGGTTCGTACTATGCAACGCTCTTTTAGGTACAGGCCGTGGTTCATACACAATGCAATGATTTCATGTGCAGACTGTGTTGGCAGTATAAGCGAAAATGTGCCGTCCTCCGAAAGCAGTTCATCTACTTTGCTGATGAGCCTTGCAAAAGGCATGGCTTGGTTGTTACGCGCAAGTATGCGACTGGTATCTGGCGGTAACGTTTGTTCTGTGAAGAATGGCGGATTGCAGAGAATAGCGTTAAAGCGCTGCTTACATCTAAANAGCATAACATCCTGTAATTCTATTCTGACACGATTCGAGAATGGGCTATCTTTTACATTCTCTTTGGCTTGCTCCACTGCATCTTCCACGATGTCAATGCCCAGTACTTTTGCCTGTGAGTTTCGTTGAGCAGCCATGAGGGCAATGATTCCCGTTCCTGTGCCGATGTCAAGAATCCAATCGCCGTTGACCACCCCCCATGCTCCGAGCAGAACGGCATCAGTGCCNACCTTCATGGCACAGCGGTTGTGACGAATTGTAAATTGCTTGAACCGAAAGTAATCGTTGCCCATTTCCTGTTTTCTTGATAGGAAGAATCAGCCTATGATGTTAATTATTGGCAAATTTATAATAAAATATTGTATTACACACACAGAATGTGACTATTTTTTTTTATTTTTGCAGCCGTTTTGTGCCCGTGGCACATATTATGCACATTATAGAATAAGAAAATCATCCATGTTCGAGAAAAGAAAGACTGCCTTTTCCTTCGTTGCTGAAGTGAATGCAGATAACGACAAGATGATGCACGATACATTTGGCGGCGAATTGCCCGTTATAACACTCCGTGACAACATCTTTTTCCCAGGCACCGTTTCCCCAATCACCATAGGCCGTAAACATAGCATCAAGACACTGCATAAACTTGAGCATGCAGATGGCATGGTTGCGCTCATGACACAGCGTTCTTCTGATGTGGATGCGCCTCAAATGGAAGACCTCTACCCCATCGGTGTCGCTGCCAAGTTGGTTCATTCGATGAAGATGCCCGACGGCACCTATAGTGCATTGTTTCAGGCGTACAATCGCATACAAATTGTCAGTCTTCACTTGACAAATGAAGGGTACAAAGGTACATTCCTTAGCATGACGGATGTAGAATGTGAGCCCCAAAATGTTGTTGAGTACAATGCCATGCTTGCCATGCTCAAAGAGCGCGCATCCAAATTGATGTCCATGCTGGATGACTATCCAGATGAGCTTACTCAGTACATCTCTAACATGGAGCCTTCCACCTTCATGCTCAACACCATTTGCAGTTACTTACCCCTTTCCACTGAGCAAAAGCAAGGTCTGTTGGCATCGGAGAGTGAGATAGAACGTCTGAAGGCCACCATTCAGGCTGCTAACACTATCATAGATCTCATGAAGCTCAAGCGCAAAATAGAAAGTCAAACACGCAGCGACCTTGACCGCCAGCAGCGTGAGTATTTTTTGCGTCAGCAGATGCAGAATATCCAGACGGAACTTGGCGACAAGGACGAACAAACGGTAAAGCAAGAAGANATTCGCGAATTACGTGACAAAGCCGCCACAAAGCACTGGAACCACGAGATACAATCCACTTTCGACAAGGAACTGGCAAAGCTCGGTCGCATCAATATGCAGAGTCCCGACTACAACGTCCAGCTGCAATATCTACAAACCATTGTGTCTCTGCCATGGGGCGAGACTACGCAGGACAACACCAATATCGCATCAGCTGAAAAGAAACTGAACCGTGATCACTATGGCATGGAGAAGGTAAAGGAGCGCATACTGGAACATCTGGCCGTACTGAAAATGCGTCATGACCAACAAAGCCCCATCATTTGCCTCTACGGACCTCCGGGAGTTGGCAAGACGAGTCTTGGGCGTAGCATAGCGGAAGCATTGGGACGCAAATATGTGCGTGTCAGTTTTGGGGGCCTACACGATGAAGCGGAAGTGCGCGGACACCGCCGCACATACATCGGCGCCATGCCCGGCAGAATTATTCAAGGCATGCAGCGTGCCTGTAGTTCCAACCCTGTCTTTATACTTGACGAGATTGACAAACTGACAGTAGGCAGTGTGCATGGCGACCCCGCATCGGCACTGCTTGAAGTGCTCGACCCGGAACAGAACAATGCCTTTCACGATAATTACATCGACCTTGACTATGACCTCTCAAAAGTCATGTTCATTGCCACTGCTAATGACATCGGTAGCATACCCCGTCCCTTGCTTGACCGAATGGAACTGATAGAAGTGGACGGATACATTACGGAGGAGAAGATAGAGATAGCCAAACGACACTTGGTGCCGAAGAAGCGCGAGAAGAATGGCATGAAAGATCGTACGGCGATGAAAGTCAGTAAGTCAGCTTTGGAGTTCATCATAGAACGTTATACGCGTGAAAGCGGCGTGCGCGGCCTTGAGAAACAGATAGACAAGCTATACCGTAGAATTGCGCTTCGTGTGGCAAAGGGTGAAATGGAGAAAGACCATTCCATCAGCAGAGAAGAAGCTGAAATGTTGCTTGGCAAGCCCCTATTCAGTCGCGACAGCTATCAGGGAAACATCTATGCAGGCGTAGTGACCGGTTTGGCATGGACAAGTGTAGGCGGTGAGATTCTTTTCATCGAAACAAGTTTGAGCAAAGGCAAAGGTGCTAAGCTCACCCTGACAGGCAACTTAGGCGACATTATGAAGGAAAGCGCACTCTTAGCTTTGGAATATATCCGTGCGCATGCTGACATACTACAGATAGACAGCCGTATCTTCGACAATTACAACATTCATGTCCATGTTCCTGAGGGCGCAGTCCCTAAAGATGGCCCCAGCGCAGGAATCACGATGGTGACAAGCATTGCCTCTGCCCTGACCCAAAGGAAGGTGCATGCCAATCTTGCTATGACAGGCGAAATTACCCTGCGCGGCAAGGTACTTCCCGTTGGCGGCATTCGCGAAAAGATTTTAGCAGCTAAACGCGCAGGCATCAAGGATTTGGTACTCTGCCATGAAAACCGAAAGGACATAGAGGAAATCCCTGCAGAATACCTCAAAGGACTCACCTTCCATTATGTAAAGGATATACAGGACGTACTCAATACGGCATTGCTGAAGGAGATTGTTGACAACCCTATNACATTCACCTTTGAAGAGGAAAAAGAGAAATGACTTTCGAATTGCAGCATACCGACCCTTCCNNCAATGCTCGGGCAGGACTGATTACCACGGACCACGGGCAAATACAGACGCCTATCTTCATGCCTGTAGGCACAGTTGGTAGCGTGAAGGGAGTGACTGACCGCGATTTGCACAACGAAGTGNGAGCACAGATTATTTTGGGTAACACCTATCNCCNTTATCTGCGTCCAGGCACAGAGATTCTTGAAAAGGCNGGCGGTCTTCACCGTTTCAACGGATGGAACCGTCCCATCCTGACGGACAGCGGAGGTTTTCAGGTATTCTCCCTTTCGGGCATTCGCAAACTGACAGAAGAGGGATGTACGTTCCGCAGTCACATTGATGGCAGCAAGCACACATTCACACCAGAGGGGGTCATGGATATTGAACGACGCATCGGCGCCGACATCATTATGGCTCTCGACGAATGCCCTCCGGGCACGAGCGACTATAATTATGCTAAGAAGAGCCTTGGGCTAACCCATCGTTGGCTGGACCGTTGTTTGAAACGCTTCAACGAGACTACCCCTCTTTACGGATACAGTCAGAGCCTCTTCCCTATCGTTCAGGGATGCACTTTCCGCGATTTGCGTGAGCAGAGTGCAGAGTATGTCGCATCGAAAGGTGCCGATGGCAATGCCATAGGTGGTCTGGCAGTCGGAGAACCTGCAGAAGTAATGTACGAAATGATAGAAGTGGTGAATGCCATACTGCCCAAAGACAAACCGCGTTACCTGATGGGAGTCGGCACACCAGCCAATCTGCTGGAGGCCATAGAGCGTGGCGTCGACATGTTCGACTGCGTAATGCCTACCCGCAATGGACGTAATGCCATGCTTTTTACCAGNGAGGGCATCATGAACATGCGCAACAANAANTGGGAGGACGACTTCTCGCCCATCGACCCGTTAGGCACGGCATGGTGCGACACCTTCTACAGTCGCGCCTATCTTCACCACCTCTTTAAGGCTCAAGAATTGTTGGCGCTCGAGATAGGCAGCATCCACAATCTTGCTTTCTACCTCTGGCTTGTCGGAGAAGCACGCAGGCACATCATCGCTGGCGACTTTTCCACCTGGAAGTCTGTCATGTTGCGGAAAGTGACGCAACGGCTCTGATAAAGTCGCGAATGAAGCATACAGAGTAAAGCCATAACAGTTGACAGACATGAAGATTCCATTTCTTAAACGAATCGACCGCTACATCATAAGTAAGTTCCTCGGCACTTACTTCTTCTCCATCGTGCTTATTATCAGCATCGGTGTGGTGTTCGATTTCAACGAGAATGTGGACAAGTTCACCGAGTCACGCGCACCTTGGCGAGCCATCGTTATGCAGTATTACCTGAACTTCATACCCTACTACGCCAATCTGTTCTCTGCACTTTTCGTCTTTATTAGCGTCATCTTCTTCACCTCGAAGCTGGCAGGTGGCAGTGAAATCATTGCCATGCTCAGTGCGGGCATTAGTTTCCGCAGGTTGCTGCGACCTTACATGATCAGTTCTGCCGTCATTGCAGTCATGACCTTCTACCTTGGTTCGGAAATCATTCCGAGAAGCAGTGTAAAGCGACTTGCTTTTGAAAACGTTTACAAGAAGCGCAAAAAGAATCCTACATACGCCGAAAAGGTTCAGCTTCAAATAGACACCGGTGTCATAGCCTTCATGGAACATTTTGATGGCATTGCCAAGACGGGCATACACTTTTCGCTCGACAAGTTCGAAGGAAAAAAACTTGTGTCACATCTCACCGCCACCACAGCAAACTATGACACACTCTCCAATGTTCGTTACCAATGGCATCTGAATGATGTCACCATCCGAGAATTGCGCGGCATGCGCGAAGTGATAACCCACCACAACCGTATGGACAGCATCATCGAGATAGAGCCGCAGGATTTCCTTTTCATACGCAATCAGCAGGAAACAATGACCAACAACGCTTTGCGCGAGTATATCGACAAACAGCGCGGTCGCGGTGCGGGCAATCTCAGCGTCTTCGAAGTGGAATACTACAAACGCTTTGCCTCGCCTTTTGCTGCTTTCATCCTTTCTACCATCGGATTCGCACTTTCATCGCGCAAGCGAAAGAGTGGCATGGGCTACGCTTTGGGCATAGGCATTGCACTAAGTGCCACATACATATTGCTGCAAGGCGTCTCTGCTACGTTCTCCATCAATGCTGGTGTACATCCGGCGTTCGCGGCTTGGATGCCTAATATACTATATACCCTCATAGCCATCTATCTCTACAAGAAAGCGCCAAGGTGAACAACATGGCCATCTTTGAGACATTATCACATCACAGAATACGAACAACGCATTATAGAATTATACATGGATTTTTACGATTTAGACCTCAATGACGATGTCCTCGACGCACTTGATGACATGAACTTCACTGATACTACCCCCATACAGGAGCACGCCATCCCACCCATTTTGGAGGGACGTGACGTGATGGGTGTAGCACAGACCGGCACCGGAAAAACCGCTGCGTATTTGCTGCCTATCCTGAGTCTGTTGGCCGATGGCGGCTATCCCAAGGACGCCATCAATTGTGTCATCATGTCGCCAACTCGCGAACTCGCACAGCAAATAGACAGTGCCCTACAGGGGTTTGCCTATCATCTCAGTAATGTCAGCAGTGTTGCCGTATATGGCGGTAACGACGGTATTCGCTATGAGCAAGAGAAGCGCGCCATGCAGAGCGGCGCCGATGTGGTGATTGCCACTCCCGGCCGACTCATTAGCCATCTCAGTCTCGGCAATATCGACCTTAGTCGAGTCTCGTTCTTCATCCTCGATGAGGCAGACCGCATGCTCGACATGGGCTTTAGCGACGACATTCTGCAAATTGCAAAAGCTCTACCCGCCGACCGCCAGACCATTATGTTCAGCGCCACCATGCCTAATGACATCATGAAGCTGGCGCATACCATCCTGCGTGACCCTGCCGAAGTGAAGCTTGCTGTCAGTAAGCCGGCAGAAAACATCAAGCAAAGCGCTATCCTATGCTACGAACCTCAGAAGATGCGTATATTGCAGCACATCTTCAATCAGAATCCTCCCAAACGCGTCATCATCTTCACCGGTTCCAAAGTCAAGGTTAAGGATGTGTCTCTCAATATCATCCGAGCTGGCTATAATGCCCGCGCCATGCACAGCGATCTCAGTCAAGCAGAACGCGACGAAGTGATGTATCTCTTTCGCAGTCAGCAAATCGACATACTTGTTGCTACAGACATCGTGGCACGTGGCATAGACATCGACGACATAGCATTGGTCATCAATTACGATGTTCCTCACGACGAAGAAGACTATGTCCACCGTATCGGCCGTACTGCTCGTGCCGGAAGAGGCGGCAGGGCTGTCACATTGGTAAGCGAAAAGGATATGCCGCTTTTTCGCCAGATAGAGCGTTTCCTCGAAAAGGAAATCGAAAAGGAGCAGATGCCGGAAGAGTTAGGCGAAACCCCGGCCTATTCGTCAGCCGACAACCATCGCCGCCGTAACAGCNGAGGGGGTAAGCACGACAGAAGCACGAAACGAAACAGAAAGCCCGCAAATGCCAAAACATCTTCCGGCAACGCAAGCAGCAAGAATAGTGCCGATAAGCCCAAAAGGCGGAACCGTCACCGCCCCAAGAAACAAGAGGGACAATAGTTGTGCAGCGTTTCTTGCCTGACGTCTCAGGTTCAGGCAGAACTTCGAGAAGAGTTTACAGACGGTGCATTCCGACAACTATCGCATGACCTTCTTCCATGAATTATCTCATCTTGATGTCTGAATTCGTTTAATTGATAACAGCCAATGGCACGCAATCTCACTGGCGCTCAATACGCCGCAAGCAAATACATCACGCTTCCCGTCAAGGAAGCTATGCCACTTATGGAGTTTCTGCTGAAAGAAATGAACGGCATCAGCCGCAATCGCGTAAAGAATCTTCTTCAGGGTCACGGTATTACCGTTGATAAAAAACTTGTCACGCAGTATAACTTCATGCTTCTGCCCGGACAGACTGTCCAGGTGAGCCGCCACAGACGCAGCACCGAGTTACTCTGCAAACACGTCAAGATTATTTACGAAGACAAGGATATCATTGTAATAGAAAAGTCGGAAGGCATTTTGAGCATGGCTTCTGCACCCGGCCAATTCTGTGTCAAGACCATCCTCGATGAGTATTTTCGTAAACGTCATTTCCCTTGCACAGCCCATGTCGTACACCGTCTGGACCGCGAAACGAGCGGTTTGATGATTTATGCCAAACAGATGGACATGCGCAAGGTGTTGGAAGAAAATTGGCACGACATCGTTTACGATCGCCGCTATGTGGCACTACTCTGTGGCAAGATGGAACAGGAAGGTGGCACCGTACACTCTTGGCTGAAAGACAACAAAGCATACGTCACATACAGCTCTCCTGTCAATAACGGAGGGAAAGAAGCCATTACTCATTACCGTCGCATAAACACTAATGGGCGTTTCACTCTGGCAGAAATGCGTTTGGAAACAGGACGCAAGAACCAAATTCGCGTCCACATGGCGGATCTGGGGCACCCTGTGGCGGGCGATGAAAAGTATGGCAATGGCATGAATCCTATCCATCGGTTGGCACTGCATGCTTTCCGCCTGCATTTCTACCATCCTCGTACCGGGCAGCCCATGCAGTTCGAAACGCCCTACCCCACAGCCTTCACAAGGCTCATTACAAAAGATGACAATTAACCGATGTATGTTTCGCAAACAAACGGTTTGTGCAACATGAATCGAATACAAACGTTCAGTATCGAGAGGACGTACCTCGATACTGTTTTCAGACAGAAAGGCAAAAGTGATTATGAGCTAATGGCCATACCGGAAACTCCTGATGTCTGACTATCATAACTAAAGTAAACCACAAGTTTCATAACATCAATTAGCTGAATTATAAAACGTAACAAACATGAAGAAAACAGTTATTATGGCAGCAATCGCTGCTGCATTTTCTTTCACCTCCTGCGGCCTTGGCACAACTAATCAGGCCATATCCCCAACCTCACAAAGCGATGCCACCGGTGTACTACAGCAGAGTGGACAGGGTTTGCTGACAAACATTTTGTCCAGCCTTCTTGGCAATATCACCACAGAAGCTTCACTCGTTGGCACTTGGACTTATGCCAGTCCGAAAGTCGTGTTCGAGAGCGAAAACATTCTCTCGAAGTTAGGTGGTCAGGTGGTCAGTGCAAAACTCGAGCAAAACCTTGGCTCCCAGCTTGACAAAATGAGCTTCAAGGCCGTCAAGTCCAAGCTCACCCTCAACAGCGACAAGACTTGTACGTTCATCCTCGGTGAGCGCTCAACACCCGGCAATTGGACATACGACAGCGAATCGCACAAGCTCACGCTTTCCGGTGCGCTCGGTTTGTCCCAGATGACCTGCACAGTGTCAGTGGTCGGAAACCAAATGGCTATGCTCTTTGATGCAGACAAGCTCCTGACTATTGCCAACTTGCTGCAAACATCCAACACCAGCACGCTCTCCAACCTGCTCAAGAACTACTCTGGCCTGAAACTTGGTTGGTCCATGACCAAATAACAGGTGTTTTCTGTAGTGGTCAGAAATCCAGGTCCAGCTTGATGGCACCGTCATTTTCCATACGGTCATCAGCTGGACCTTGTTCGTTGTTGATGTAGGCAATTGCTTCGGAAAGGGCNTTACCAAATTTTGTGAAGTCCTCACGAAACAGAAATATCTTGTGTTTTTCGTAAGTAGTGTGCAGAGCATCCGCCGTGCCATTCTGCACTTTTTTGCTTTCTGTTATGCTCACATACATTTCGCCACGGCGATTCTGCTTCACATCAATGTAATAAATACGCTGTCCTGCCTTCACTGTGCGGCTCAGCAGAATGTCGGATTCAAATTCGCTCTTCATCATTTCTCTTGTGCTTCTGTAAATAGATTTGCTTTTTCAAGCCAAAATTCACCAGATTTCAGCTAACTGCCAAAAAAAGATAAAGGAAAATGTCGCTATTTGCCGTAAAATGACTACTTTTGTAAACTAAAACACAAAAGAGAATTATGATAAATCGCGAATTGATACGCTTAAAGCTTGTTCAAGTGTTGTATTCCTATCTCCAGAAAGCAGGGCGGAATCCCGACCTTGGTGAAAAGGAACTNCTCTTAAGNATGGACAAGGCATATGACCTTTACAACTATATGCTACAACTCATGGTGGAAGTGAATAGAATGGCACTCCGCACCCTTGAAATTCGCCGTCAGCGCAGCAAGCGTCTCGGTCAGAACACGGTATGGAGCAGCAAGTTCGTCAATAATCGCTTCATGCTCCAATTGGAAACAAACCGCCAGCTAAAGGCATACTGCGAAGNGCATCTTCTCNCCTGGGCCGAAGAGGAAGNNTTCGNGCGCAATCTNTATAATAAGGNAGAGGAGAGTNAGTACTAACANGCAGTACATGCAGAACGCGGCCTCAAGCTACGAGGAAGACCGCGAATTATGGCGTCTCATATACCGTCACCTCATCTGCAACAACGATGAACTCGCAGGTATGCTTGAGGACAAGTGCCTTTATTGGAACGACGACAAAGTCATTGTAGACACTTTTATTCTCAAGACCATCAACCGCTTCAAGGCTGACAGCGATGCCAATCAGCCTCTTTTGCCAGAATATGCCAACGATGCCGACCGCGAGTTTGCCACGAAGCTCCTGAAGCGTGCCATCCTCAATCAGGAATACTATTACAGCCTGATAGGCGCTAACACCCACAAATGGGAATTGGGGCGCATTGCCCTCATGGACCGTATAATCCTGCAACTCGGACTGGCAGAAATCATCACCTTCCCCGAGATACCCTTGAGCGTTAGCATCAACGAATACGTCGATATAGCTAAAATGTACAGCACACCCAAAAGTAGCAAGTACATCAATGCCACACTCGACAACATCGCTAAGAAACTCATTGCAGAGAATAAACTCGTAAAGANTTNAGGCAACGATGCCGGATAATAGAGGAATCACGGTTCGATGCAGTTGCACGTNTGGGGCTAACGAGTACAGGAGGCAGACGTAAGGAATGCGGAGGGCATGCATCAGCTCATTGCTCATAGCTTTTTGACTACGGCACTGAGNATGCAATAACNTGACNCCCAAAAACTATAAACAGGGGAAAAAGCAATGGCATGCCCCCTCAACCTCTACCTCCTCCCACAGCAGAAACCAAGCATGCTACAGCCTGCGGAACTTGAATTATTCATTTCAAACATTTACATACTTCACGATGGAACAGTTTTTTGCAAACCCCATGTTCATGATGATCATTATCTTCGTCATCATGTGGTTCTTTATGATTCGCCCACAACAGAAAAAACAGAAAGAGATTCAGAAGTTCCGTAACGGAATTGCCAAGGGTACGGAAGTTGTCACAGCCGGCGGNATATATGGCACCGTCAAAGAGGTAGACGAGGCAAGCGGANTTCTTAANGTAGAGATAGCCAACGGCATCTGTATTAAGGTTGACCGTAATTGCGTGTTTGCCTCTGCACAGCCGGCGCAGTAAGACGGGAGGTGCGACATGCCATTCAGGGTAAGGAGCTTGAAAGCCATTGACCGGTGGAGAAGAAGGAGATTCGGCACCAGAAGCAACGAGTCGTTCGTTTTCCTTTTCTTTCTCTGTGTGTCCTTCGGTTTTTGGCTTCTGCAAGCGCTCAACGAAACACAGGAACAGGAAGTACAGATAGGATTGGAATTGCATGGGGTGCCCGATGACGTCATCATTCTCGACTCTCTCCCCCCTACAGTCAGTGTCACCATCCGCGACAAAGGGCTCACGCTTGCCCGACACAGCATTTCCTCTTTTTTCCAACCCTTGCGCCTGGCACTTGACTTCAAGCGTTACGTTTCCACTGACGACTATGCAGACATCGCCATTACACCCTACGAGATGCAGCGGATGCTTGCTCGCAAATTCAATGCTACCACAAACATCCAGAGTTTTCGTCCCGATACTCTCCACCTGGCTTACAACCACGGGCGAAGCCGTTTGCTCCCTCTGCGCCTGAATACATCCTTGCGTGCCCAGCGCCAGAACTACATCCAGAGCGTTCGTCCTGTCACGGACTCCGTGCGTGTCTATGCGCCTGCCTTNATGCTCGACACCATGCANGCCGTCTANACCGAACCCCTTGTGGCTGACGAGNTGCAAGAAAGCNCCGTCATGACTGCCATCATGAAACGCCGTCCGCACGTCAAGTATGTGCCCGCACAGACCAGTGTGCAAGTGAGTGTGGGGTATTACACAGAGAAGACCGTAAGCGTGCCTGTCAAAGGAACCAATTTCCCGGCTGACAAGAAACTGCGCACCTTCCCTTCGCGCGTCACTCTCACNTTCCGTGTTGAATCAGGGCGGTATCAGCAGATTACCGCGTCCGATTTTATCCTTACGACCACCTACGAAGAGCTGCTTGCTACGCCAGCCAATAGCAAGCTTTTGCTTCAGCTCAAGCATGTGCCGGAAGGTGTCGCCGATGTCCGCATTTCGCCCCAAGAGGTTGACTACCTCATAGAGCAAAACATTAACGTGGAAGAGGCACAATAGACATGAAGTCGGTACTTGGCATCACAGGTGGCATAGGCAGCGGAAAAAGCTACATCAGCGCTCTGTTGCACACGATGGGGGTGCCCGTCTATGACTGCGACAGCGAGGCAAAGCGGCTCATCGCCGGCAGTTCGGAAATACGCCAAGCGTTGACAGCACTCGTTGGGAACGACATCTACGAAGGGACACACCTCGTGCGTGAGCGTCTGGCACACTATCTCTTCGCCAACGCTGATCATGCCAGCCGTGTCAATGCCATAGTCCACCCGGTCGTACTCCACGACTTCCGGAAGTGGACCATGCGGCAAGGAACACCCATCGTAGCCATGGAAAGTGCCATTCTCTACGAAAGCGGCTTTCATGCACACGTCGATAAAGTTCTGTTTGTCGATGCTCCCGAGACGGTCCGTTTGCACCGAGCCATGCAGCGATCCGGCGCCACGGAACAGCAAGTCCGCGAGCGCATGAAACTACAACACACAGAAACAAACCGTCCGCTTGCCGACTATGTCATTGACAACTATAATCAGAGCGACCGGCAACTCATCTCGGCTCTGCGCTCAATGATAAACGACCTATGCTCTTCACAGTCCGATGCCACGACATAGTTCAGACTATTCGATTCTGTTACCTGCCAATTCAACAAGCATCCGGCATAACGAACTGCCTTAACACACTCGCGTCGGCAGAATGCGAAGAAGTACAGAAAATGAACCACAGAGCAAGAGAAAAGTTTGCCGGAAAACAGTAAATCTGAAAGAACAAGACACTTGAAACTTTATATTACAATTTAATACGTATCTAATTATGTTAGAAACCATTTTAGCCATCTCCGGCAAGCCCGGTCTTTTCAAACTTGTCAGCCGCGGCAACCGCAATCTCATCGTTGAAACTCTCGATGCGCAGAAGAAGCGCCTGCCTGTCTTCAGCTCAGACAGAGTAATTGCTCTTTCCGAAATAGCCATGTACACAGACAGCGAGGAAGTGCCCCTGCGTCAGGTGCTGAAGAGCATCTTCGACAAAGAAGGCGGCAAGGCGGCAAGCATCAACTATCGCAGCGCAAGTAAGGAAGAGCTCGCCGCCTACATGGCAGAAGTGCTCCCCAACTACGACCGCGACCGCGTATATCCTACCGACATGAAGAAACTCGTGCAATGGTACGGCCTCCTCATCGAAAACGGCGTGACCGATTTCAGTGAGCCAGCTGGCTCCGCACAATAACGACCGGCGTGTTGTCCCATACATAGTTCGACAACAAGAAACGGGAGGTGGAGGCCCTCTAAATGATGGGCTTTCACCTCCCGTTTCTTGTTTTGTCTTGTCTACCGTGCCGTGTGCATCGATGTAACACGAAGTGCAGGGCAGCGCGGCATGCTGTGCAGGCCGATGCAATGTGCTGTGCGAAATCACACGAGCGCAGGGGCGGATTCTTAGACCTTTCGATATGCGTTATGACACAGACGCAACTCGCGCCTGTGTCACAACGTCACTGTATCTCAATGTATTTGCACTCGTTGACTTTCTCCTCCGGCATCTGCTTGGGGATGTCGATGACCAGCACGCCGTCGGTCATCCTTGCCGAAATCTTCTCGCGTTCCACTTGCTCAGGCAAAGCTAAGCGTTGCTCGAACTTGCTGTAGCCAAACTCGCGACGAAGATATTTTCTGGCATTTTGCTCCTCATTGCTCTGCGTCCGTTTCTCCATGGCAATGAGAAGGTAACCGTCCTCGACCGACAACTTGAAGTCTTCTTTCGTCATACCCGGAGCCGCCACTTCCACTCTGTACGCCTTTTCATCCTCGGCCACATTCATGGCAGGAGCTGCGTTGCGGAACTGGAGCTTCATCCAGCCGTCGTTGAAGAAATCATTGAACACTGCAGGGAAAAATCCCTGATAATTTTTTGAATAGGTTGATGGTAACATAAAGCTATCCTCCTTTTATTTTGGTTAAACATATGTGAGGCAAAGTTCAGAACCTCGTTCCCACTCTTGGGTATCGGCTTGTTTGCCTTTCAACCTCCTTTATGCAAACGTCAAGCCAGATGTCGGCATGCGTCCGCCTTTGTCAGTTGCCGTTAACTATCGCTAACATCCATTAAATTTTTCAACAAAAGAAGCGCTGCATTTTCAATTTCGTTAAGCATTCGAAATGACAGCACACAGTGACAAAATGTCAGTTTATGTCCGTTCTGGACTATCATTGAAGGGCAACCATCTGCCCCGTTTGCACACCGTGGCGGCTTTTGCATTGTAGCATCTATCCTGGTTCGCACTGGGCCAAGTGCAGTCGGCGGCAGCAAAATAATACGCAGAAAGGAAAGTCATTACAGGAAATATTACGCCAAAAGCGTGTAGTTCTCGGATTTTATTTGTACCTTTGCAATGTCGTTGATGGCTACTTGTGTCTTTGGATTCGCCACATAAAGACAAGTAAAACTGCTGACACGACCAGAAGCACAGTCCTTTTATGCTGAACAAAACAATAACACAAACAGTTAATGCGTTAAGTTGCGGAAATATGATTATGAGAAAACACCTGTTCTTCATTGCTTTTATAATGTGCGTCAGCCTCTATGCACAAGACGCTATGAAAGTGCTCGACATTGCCGCCGACCGTATTCGTCAGGCAGGCAATATCAAGATAGAGTACAAAGCCTCTATCTTTTCAGGCTCCGTAGAGAAAGCATCGGCTGTTGGCACCATGTGGCTTCAAGAGAGCAAGATGAAACTTGAGGCGGAAGGCGTTACCACCTGGTACGATGGCAAGACACGCTGGTGCTATGCGGAAAGTGCCAACGAGGTCAGCATAGACGAGCCTACGCGCAAGGAAATGGCAGCCATGAACCCTTATACCTTCATGAGCATCTACAAGAAAGGATTCAAAATGAGCGTGAAGGAAAGCGTCCTGCGCTCTGAGCCTATCTACGAGGTATATCTTAAAGCACGCTACGCAAAAATGGAAGTAAAGGAAGTTTATGTCGATGTGCGCAAAAGCGACTACCAGCCACTCTGCATCCGTGTCCGCGAAGGGAATGACTGGCAACGTGTGAGCGTACTTACCTTTCAGGATAATTTGAAACTCTCCGACAGTTTCTTCCGTTTCCCCGAAAGCGAATATCCGAACGTGATTTACAATGATATGCGATAACCTTCACTTGCAACATATATGCCACACACACAACTCCTCATCTTAGGTAGCGGCCCGGCGGGCTATACTGCTGCCATCTATGCCGGCCGAGCCGGCTTGAATCCGACTTTAGCTGAAGGGCTTCAGCCCGGCGGTCAGCTTACCGTCACCACGGAAATAGAGAACTTTCCGGGGTGGCCGCAAGGCATTGACGGCAACGAACTGATGCAGAACATGCGCCAACAGGCAGAGCGTTTCGGCACACAGATACTTCCCTGCGAAGCCGTCAGCGTCAGCCTTGACGCACGCCCTTTCCATGTAGGCCTTGATGATGGCAGCGAATGGACAGCCGACAGTATCATCATAGCCACGGGAGCAAGTCCCAAGTATCTTGGGCTGAGCGACGAACAAAAGTACATGGGACAGGGCGTCAGCGCCTGCGCCACATGCGACGGATTCTTCTATCGCAAGAAAGTGGTGGCGGTGGTGGGCGGTGGAGACACAGCCTGCGAAGAAGCGAACTATTTGGCAGGACTGGCATCAAAGGTCTATCTCATCGTGCGCAAACCCTTCCTTCGCGCCAGTCAGATTATGCAACAGCGCGTGATGGACAACGAAAAGATTGAAGTACTGTTTGAGACCACTACGCTGGGCCTTTACGGTGAGAACGGAGTGGAAGGCGCCCATCTTGTCCATAGGAAAGGAGAGCCCGACGAGAAGCAGTACGACCTGCCTATCGACGGTTTCTTCCTTGCCATAGGACACAGCCCTAACAGCCAACTCTTCAGCAAATGGCTTGCCACAGACCGTGAAGGCTACATTCTCACCGAAAAGGGTTCGCCGCGCACATCCATCCCCGGCGTATATGCTGCCGGCGATGTGGCAGACCCCCACTATCGTCAGGCTGTCATCGCAGCAGGAAGCGGTGCCATGGCTGCCATGGAGGTCCAGAAGCTCCTCCTTCAGTAAACGCACACACAACAGAGTCACATCGCGGCCATTCCGTTCCTACTCAAATAGAAGAATGACTTCTTTTCAGCTCTATCGTCAAATTCGGTATCTTGCGAGCATCAAGGAGCAACGTCACCCGATGCGCGGGAACAACCGTTTTTTGAAACTGCTCATGGGCTTCATGTGGCTCTATTACGCTGCCCTCCTCGTCTTACTCGGTATTACGATGGCTGTTGACATGCGACACTCCTACAGTCAGGTTGCGGCCTTCCATGTCTTCGACGGGTACATGCCTATCCTGCTTATCGTCGATTTCTGGATGCGTTTCATATTGCAGGAGACCGCAGCCAGACAAATGCAGCCCTTTGCCCTTCTCCCCGTGCGCCGTTCCTTCCTCATGCACACATACCTGACACGTTCCGGCCTTGCATGGGGGAACCTTTACTGGAGCTTCTTGCTCGTTCCATTTGGCCTGATAACCATCGCCATACCTCTCGGATGGGGTGCTTTCATCTCATGGTGGATTGGGTGGTGGCTACTCTGCATAGCAAACGGCTATGCCTATCAGTTTTGCCGTGCGCTCTGCATGAGGCATCTCGCATGGGTCTTGNTTCCCACNNCNGTGCATGCNGNNTGTCTGTNCNNNATGTTTGCTTTGGAGAAGAATTTGCTCGACAAGCCTTGCACCAGACTCATGTATGCTTTCCTTGGTTCACAAATGCAGCCATTCATTGGCGCAGTTTTGCTCATCGCTTTTCTATATTGGTGCAACTACCGTTTGCAGATGAGCATGGTGCGCGACGAAGTCGGTAAAAAGGAGGAAAGAGACGAAGTGAGACAGTTTCTGCCATTCATGTCACTCAACCGTTTCGGCAAGGTGGGCGAATACTTCCAACTGGAGCTAAAGATGCGCCTGCGCAACAAGCATGTAAGGATGAATTTCATGGTCGGACTTCTTGCCATGATAATACTCAGCCTTATTGCCTATGTCAGCGATGTCTATGACCAGCCCTATATGCGCTCCTTTGTCTGCTTCTACAATTACATCGTTCTCGGGATGACGACACTCGTCACCATCATGTGTCACGAAGGCAACTATATAGACGGACTCATGAGCCGGCGCGAAAGCATATTGCAGTTGCTCACGGCAAAATACTTCTTTCATGTTCTGTTGCTCGCCATACCGCCTATAATACAACTGCCGTTGATGTTGTCCGGCAAAATATCGATATGGACGAATGTCGGCTACCTCTTCTTCACCGCAGGCGTGGTTTATCCACTGCTCTTTCAGTTAGCAGACTACAACAGCAACACGCTTCCCTTGAACACAAAAATAACCAGCAAGTCCGGCTCCACCCAAAGGGTAATCAGTCTCTTTGTTATATTCATTCCAATAACGCTGGAGAGGTGCGCCACCTACTGGTTCGGCAGCCCTTGGGGCTATCTGGCATTGGCACTGCCCGGATGGGTTGGCATTGTCACATACAGCCTATGGCTACGGCATGTCTACACACGTTTCATGCTCCGACGATACATTAACATGGAAGGCTTCCGCGCTACACGCAGTCATGCAAGTACATAATGTGTAAACAGTTAACAGTCTGTAGTTATATTCATTCCACTTACAGAATCCTATGGAATTACTCATCAAAGATCTCAAGAAGACATTCGGCGAGAAAGTGGCGGTAGATATACCTGAGCTTATTGTCAGGAGCGGCGAAATGCTCGGCATTGTCGGTAATAACGGTGCCGGCAAGAGCACATTGTTCCGTCTCATTCTCGACTTGGTGAAGGCCGACAAGGGAAACGTGCGAATGGCTGGCATCGGAAAAAACGGAGAAGTGTTTGACATTGACGTTGCCCGCACGGAAATATGGAAGGACTGGACTGGTGCTTTCATTGACGACAGTTTCCTGATTGATTATTTAACTCCCGATGAATACTTCCACTTCATAGCAAGTCTGACAGACACCAGTCAGGAACAACTGCAAGCATTCCTCGGACAATTCAGTTATTTCATGGCAGGAGAGTTGTGCGGCCGGAACAAACTCATCCGCACCCTTTCGGCTGGCAACAAACAGAAAGTGGGCATCATGGCAGCCATGCTACTCCATCCGCAATTGCTCATCCTTGACGAGCCCTTCAACTTTCTTGACCCAAGCAGCCAGAACGCCATGAAGCACATGCTCCTTGACTATAACAAAACCACGCATGCCACCATACTCATCAGCAGCCACAACCTCCAGCATACGGCTGACATCAGCAGCCGTATNATCCTGCTNGAAAAGGGCAAACNCATTGCAAACATTAACAATACGGACAAGAAAGCCTACAGCATACTTGAAAACTATTTCTGTTTGAAGGAGACATCGGGCGAACACGCATCGCAAAGAATAGACTGACAAACAGCGAATACTGCACTTCAGAACNCAGTCACCCAAGAACAACATTTATATACACATAAAAGTANTGACAGCAAAAGGCAGTGGCTCAAGGCCCTGTCTATAACTTAAATCAATGATACGCTCTCTTTTTATTATTCACAAAAACCATACTAATTAATGATGAAACGTATTATTCTATCCCTTGCAGTAACTCTCTGCACCACAATGGCCGCCAACGCACAACTTGGCCTCCGCATCCTCAACCACTTGTCTGTGGGCGCGAACGCAGGCACTATGGGCATCGGCGCAGATGTAGCAATGCCTCTCACCCGGTTCGTTGACATCGAGGCAGGTTTCACCATCATGCCCAAAATTGCGTTCAGTACCAATGTCGGACTCAACAGCAGCGAACTGCCTGACATCGGGCAGTATAAAGGGCCCGATAGTTTTGGCATCAAGGGCGAGACCAAACTGGTGAACGGAAAGCTAATCTTCAACGTGATGCCCATCCCCGTGTTCCGCACTTTTCATATTGGAGTCGGTGCTTACTTTGGCAATGGTAACATACTCAATGTTTACAACAGAGAGGACGGTGCACTGAAAGATATTGTATATACTAACAATCTAATCCGGGAATACAACAGTACTCACCCCGACAATCCTCAAAAACTCTATGGCCTCGAAGTGGGCAACTACCTGCTGGAACCGGATGAAAACGGCAACGTGAATGCGTCTGTTGCCGTCAAGAAATTCAAGCCTTACGTTGGCATCGGCTTCGGCAAGGCTGTTCCCAACAGACGCCTCGGCTTCAAGTGCGACCTCGGGTGCGTATTCTGGGGCTCGCCTTCTTTGACTTGTAATGGTGTGGACCTCACGAAGGAAGACTTCAACGGTGGTGGCAGTGCCATTAAGGCAATTACTAAAATCAAAGTCTATCCCGTGNTGAATTTACGCCTTTGCGGACGTATATTCTAACACTTCGTTTTTCCACGAAAAAGATAAAGAGGGGCATGCTTTATGCTCCTCTTTATNTTCTTACGAGCAAAGACTTGCTCTTNACGGGANTTCTTCGTACCTTTGCACCCAATTATATATATATAATGTAATATAATCATGGAATTAGCTACGAAATACAGCCCCGCCGAAGTCGAGGCTAAATGGTACCAGTACTGGACGGACCACAAGCTCTTTGCAAGCAAACCCGACGGGCGTGANCCATATACCATAGTCATACCGCCGCCCAACGTGACAGGCGTACTTCACATGGGGCACATGCTCAACAATACTATTCAGGACATCCTTATCCGCAAAGCACGACTCGACGGAAAGAATGCCTGCTGGGTGCCTGGCACCGACCATGCGTCTATTGCCACTGAAGCAAAGGTGGTAAACCGTTTGGCTGCACAGGGCATCAAGAAGCGTGACCTGACCAGAGAACAGTTCCTCAAACATGCTTATGACTGGACAGAGGAGCACGGCGGCATCATCCTCAAACAACTCCGCAAGCTCGGTGCATCCTGCGACTGGGATCGCACGGCATTCACCATGGATGAAAAGCGCAGTGAGAGTGTACTCAAAGTCTTCTGTGACCTCTACGACAAAGGCCTTATATATCGTGGCCTCCGCATGGTCAACTGGGACCCGAAAGCGCAAACCGTACTCTCAACCGAAGAGGTAATCTATCGCGATGAGAAAAGCAAATTCTATCACCTGCGCTACTATGTCGCAGATGCTGACGTCAATCCCGTAGTTCCTACAGGTGAGGAAGGCGAAGTGTTACACCGCGACGAAAAGGGATACTATGCCGTGGTGGCTACTACACGCCCCGAGACCATCATGGGTGACACTGCTATGTGTATTAACCCAAAGGACCCCAAGAACCAGTGGCTGAAAGGTCACACGGTCACCGTGCCTCTTGTGGGGCGCGTCATCCCAGTCATTGAAGATCGTTACGTTGATATAGAGTTTGGTACGGGATGCCTGAAAGTAACACCTGCCCACGACATCAATGACTACCAACTCGGCAAGACGCACAATCTCGCCACAATTGACATCTTTAATCCCGACGGCACAATCAGCGAAGCTGCCGGCCTGTATGTCGGCAAAGACCGCATGGAGGTGCGTAAACAGATAGCAGCCGACCTTCAGACCGCTGACCTTTTGGAGAAAATTGAGGACTACGACAACAAGGTCGGCTACAGCGAGCGCAATCAGGACACTGCCGTTGAGCCTCGTCTGTGCAAGCAGTGGTTCCTCTCCATGCAACACATGTCAGACATAGCACTGCCTCCGGTGCTTGAAGGCAAGTTGAAGTTCTACCCGACCAAATACGTCACTACTTATCGCAATTGGCTCGAGAACATCCAAGACTGGTGCATCAGCCGTCAGCTCTGGTGGGGCCACCGCATTCCTGCCTACTTCGTGGNCGATAATCAGGACGAAAGCGAAGAGAAGTTNGTTGTTGCCCTTACGCCGGAAGAAGCCCTTGCCAAGGCAAAAGACAAATGGGGCGAACACATCACCGCCGACATGCTCAGACGCGACGAAGATGCGTTAGACACTTGGTTCTCCAGCTGGCTTTGGCCCATCTCTCTNTTCAATGGTATCAATCAACCNGACAACGAGGAAATTAAGTATTACTACCCTACCAGCGACCTTGTGACAGGCCCCGACATNATCTTCTTCTGGGTGGCGCGTATGATAATGGCCGGTGAGGAATATATGGGCGACATTCCCTTCCGCAATGTCTATTTCACGGGCATAGTCCGCGACAAACTCGGTCGCAAGATGAGCAAGTCGCTCGGCAATTCCCCTGACCCTCTGGAACTCATCGCCAAGTACGGTGCAGATGGCGTCCGTATGGGGATGATGCTGGCGGCACCTGCCGGCAACGACATTCTCTATGACGATGCGCTCTGCGCACAAGGTCTGGCTTTCTGCAACAAAATGTGGAACGCCTTCCGCCTGGTTAAAGGCTGGGAAGAGAAGACGGATTTACAGCAGACCGAAGCCAACAAAACGGCCATAAGCTGGATGCAGGCAAAGGTGAATGCCACATACACAGAAATCAACGACCTATATAGCAAGTATCGTCTGAANGAAGCATTGATGGCTGCTTTNAAGCTTTTCACTGATGAGTTCAGTGGTTGGTATCTTGAAATGGTCAAGCCNGCCTANCAATCTCCCATTGACAGCGCAACTCTTCGTGCCACACTCGACATCTTCGACCAGCTAATGCACATNATCCATCCTTTCATGCCCTTCATTACAGAAGAACTGTGGCAGTGCATTGCAGAGCGCAAGGAAGGGGANTCTTTGATGATAAGCACATTCCGGACNGCCTCCCCCACGGNTGCCGATGGCAAGCTCATCTCACAAATTGAGGAAATGAAGCAGATAGTCAGCGGCGTGCGTGCCATCCGTCAGAGTAAGAACATCTCGCAGCGCGAGCTTCTTGTTCTGCAAAACATTGGAATTTCGTCACGACATAGTGTTAGCACCATTGCAGCTATGGCCGACATCATCAGCAAGTTGGCAGGATTGAGCAAAATAGAAGAGATGGAGGAGAAAGGAGCAGGCACACAGACTTTCCTGGTAGGCACTAACGAATATGCAGTTCCTCTTGGCAACCTAATTGATGCAAAGGCGGAAATAGAGAAAGCTGAGGCAGAAATCAAACGCTTGCAAGGATTCATGGCAGGCATCGAGAAGAAGTTGCANAACGAACGGTTCGTACAAAATGCNCCGGCACAAGTCGTTGAGATGGAACGCAAGAAGCTTGCCGATGCACAGAGTAAGATTACTGCACTCGAAGCTACAGTCAAATCATTGAGTTGAATTATCCCTCCCCTATTTCTGTTCCTTGGTAAGAGCGAAAGGGGGTGTGATNAATTGCCTTCCCCTTATAACAGACCGAAACAATAACAGCATAGGGCCCCAATCATTCAAGTTCGAATGATTGGGGCCCTNTGTATTTGGACGTTTCTCAACTAAGCGGATGGATTTTTGTTCAGAATGTTAAGTCTGCCCAATGAGGATTGTGATCAGAGAGAAGAGCTTCTTTGTCCGGAACCTCAATATGCGTATGTTTGACGCGAACAGAAGGGGTGACGAATATAAAGTCTATCTTTTCACACTTTATAGGCTCTATGCGACAGAAGTCGTGGAAGGTGAAGCAGGTTCCCGTATGCTGGGNCGTCATGTGGTATGCATCGTTCATTTTGAATACGTTTGTGGTCATGGTTGTATATGCTTCATCGTCCTCAGTGATGTTGAAGTCGCCAGTGACAACGGCAGGGCGGGTGCCTACGATTTCCTGTATCTTTCGCATGATGAGTTTCGCACTTTCCTTGCGCGCCGTTACGCCGACATGGTCAAAGTGTGTGTTAACGCCCATGAATATCTTGCCGCTGGCTTTATCTTTGAGTTTTACATAACTTGCGATACGCTCCAGAGCGGCGTCCCAGCCCTTCGAACCAGGCACATCGGGCGTTTCNCTGAGCCAGAAATTTCCCTTGTCGAGCACTTCGAACTTGTCCTTGAGGAAGAAGATGGGGCTGTACTCTCCTTTTGTTTTGCCATCAGTACGTCCTACACCGACATAATCGTATTCAGGCAAACGAGCGATAAGGTCCTCAAGCTGCGGATGCAGAACTTCCTGCATGCCCACAATGTCAAGTTTCTTGTCCTTGATGTACCCTGCCACACGGTCACGACGCACTTCCCAACCAAAACCTTGTTGGCTGTCGCCATTGTTCTTCAGGCGAATGTTAAACGTTCCCCATCGCAGTTGAGCATCATTGGTCTCAGACTTTTTTTCCGAAAAGCACATCATTGGCACAAACATGGCAAGCACCAAAAGCAGTTTCTTTTTCATACACTAACTTAATTCCGCAACTTATTTCTTATACTATATTATAATAGGTGTTCCTCGACAACAAAAACGTAGCCCAGGATTTTGTCATATCCGAGATTATACTTGTCTTAGTGTTGCGAATCCAAAGAAAGCTAAAATCATCAACGACATGGCAAAGTTATGGATTTTTATGAAAAAGAGGAAGTGAAAAGAGCAAAATGTTTGGAAAACGATGGGAAAAGCAGTACTTTTGCAGACAATATATACAGTACTACCATGAATAAAGTCATGCTGATAGGCAATGTCGGCAAGGAACCGGAAATAAAATACATTGACAAAGGACTGTGTGTGGCAAGCCTGACACTGGCAACAACGGAACGCGGTTACACACTTCAAAATGGCACAGAAGTACCTGAACGCACGGAATGGCACAACGTTGTGCTGTGGCGTGGGCTTGCAGAAATCGTAGAAAAGTATGTACACAAAGGTGACAAACTTTTCATCGAGGGTCAAATCCATACACGCACCTATGATGACCGCAACGGCATAAAACGTTATGTCACCGAAATTTGGGCAGAGTCGCTCGAAATGCTCACGCCTAAACAGCAAACTGCGGCTGTGCCTTCCGGTCAATGACGATAAATTCCCTTGGCTTATTACACACCATGCTTCCCGCATAATGCCCGATGATTTACCTCCTACGGTTCATTGCATGACACAGTGAATGCGAAATCATATGGCAGGAAGACATTCTGAACAGACAGCCTCATAGCACAAGGAAAATACAAACTACAGGAAACTAAGATATGCTATCCTCGCTTTTTCTAAATACCAATCTGGTTTTCATCCCCGACCTTGCCAGCCAACTTCAATCAGTTATGACGGTCAGGCTCACTTCACCCACGCTTGACGTTTGGATTGCATTCGGCATGGTGATTATTCTGCTGATTTGCTCAGGCTTTATATCGGCAAGCGAGATAGCATTCTTCAGCCTCAAGCCTACCGATCGCGCCATTATAGAGGAAGAAAAGCATCCTGCCGACAGCAAGGTACTCACACTGCTTGATGACAGTGAACGGCTTTTGGCCACCATACTCATCAGCAACAATCTGGTAAACGTGGCAGTCATCACCATCTTGTATTTCGCTTTTGACAAGACGATAGACTTCGGGCAAGCCTTTTGGCTGGAGTTTCTGGTGATGACAGTGCTATTAACCTTTCTGCTACTACTCTTTGGCGAAATTATCCCAAAGATATACAGCGCTCAGCACGCATTGACCTTCTGTCGATTTGTCGCACCTTCATTATCCGTCCTGACTCGGCTCTTTTGGCCTCTAAGTCGCCTGCTTATCCACAGCAATGTAATCACCAAGCGTTTCGTGAGCACCGATGCTGAAATGCTTACGGTGGACGATTTGGAAAAAGCCATGAAGCTGACAGACAAGAAGGACATAGCTGAAGAGCAGAATATGCTGAAAGGTATCATTCGTTTTGGCGGAGAAATGGCGAAGGAGATTATGACAAGCCGAATGGACATTGTCGATTTAGATATGAAAGCCACATTCAGCGATGTGCTGGCTTGCATCGTGGCAAACAACTACAGTCGCATCCCCGTTTATCAAGGCACTCAAGACAACATAAAGGGCGTGCTCTACATCAAAGACCTAATGCCTCATCTCGGAAAGCCGCAGGGATTTCGCTGGCAGACTTTGATACGTCCGC
>WFLX010276016.1_pt1 | contig 36662 bp, 32 predicted proteins | sample 4967041 | NCBI WGS metagenome assembly WFLX01 (sample SAMN12857096, study PRJNA449069) | gut metagenome | isolation source: stool from male and female vole | host: Microtus ochrogaster | place: USA:Florida | collected 2017
TCGGCTGCCTGCTTGTCATATTCCTCTGCTATACGGGTGATGAAGGAGGGTATTTTACCCTCTTTGGTGTCGAAATCCACGACGTATTCACGGATGGTGGCGCGGAGTGACTTAGCCGGCAGATTGGCAGCGCCGTATTGTATCTCCGATTCCTCGGAGAGTTGGGAGGGGTCAAAGAAGAATGAAGCGTTGGCGATATCAAAAGTGCCGTTGTCGTCGGCTGCAAGTTGCAGTGGCAAGACGATGCCGGGATTGGCGTGGATGCCCTCCATCAGAATTTCATCTGTTTCGGGGGAGATTGAGTCTCGGAAATTGACGTCGACGCCTACTACTTTCGGTGCGAAGAGCGACACCATGCTGAGTGCTTCACCTATTTCTGCCCGGTCGGCGAGTCCGATATTGACGATGACGATACGGTCGTCGAGTTGTCTTACGGGGCGATTGTCGGCTATCTGCGCGAAGAGGTCGGTCATCTGGAAGTCTCTCTTTTCTGCCGATGCGAATATGGAGGAGGTGGAGAGGGAGAAGGGTTCAGCGAGAAGTATGGACAAAAGGAGAGCCAACGCTGTGGCAATAAATGCACGCGTTGCAATCTCGGCAAATCGTCGCTTTCGCGGGCTCATCGTCGACATTCTCTTCTTAATCCGTTCAGACCACATCTCGTGTTTCTGCGTAAGTCAGCCCTAAATCAAAGGCCTCCAATCGGTAAAATATACAAATTTACGAAAAATCACCCCATTACCCCGCACTTTTGTGTTAATAATTGTTAAAATCCATCACTCAATTAATGGTCGCTTATTCGAAGCGGTGGCGGTCGCGGAGGGTCTTTTTTTGGAGGGAGGCTTCGAGGGCTTCGGTCAGGTTGATGTTGCTTTGATTGGCGAGGCAGATCAGCACCCAAAGGACGTCGGCCAGTTCTTCGGAGAGATTATGCCTGAGGTCGCCGGGTTTAGCTACCTGCTCGCCGTAGGTGCGCGCTATTACTCGCGCTAACTCACCCACCTCTTCGGTGAGTAAGGCCATATTTGTCAGATGAGAAAAGTAGCCTTTTCCTATATCCTGTATCCAACGGTCTACGCGCTCTTGGGCTTCCTGGATTGTCATTTCGTTGATATTTAGGTTGTTTTGGTTTGGAAACATACCGACGGCATGTCCGTACGTTGCTCGGAGGTGTGCTTCCCTGTGTTATTGCTGCAGTATTTTGTCGGTGTTGGCGATGATTAGGCTCTCTGTGATTGCCGGTCGGCTCTCATGAAGGCGGGAGATGATGCCCTCTATCGGGAGCGGGGAGCAGTCGGTCTCAGCGAGAATGCGGTCTTCGGGCGTGAGGGCTAATGCTTCCGGATTAAACTCCTCTCCAAAACTCAGATAACACCCCGCCTTGAGATACATCTCCGCGATGGAGGGCTTTTGCCGAAAACCGTGTATCACCACCGGCACATCCACTCCGTCAATCATCGGTATAATGATATCCTGAGCCTTGACGGCATGCAATATCAGCGGCCTGTCGCTCTCCACTGCTATCTCTATATGCTTTCTGAAGGCATTTATCTGACAAGCCAAAGGCACATCTGCGAGTCTTGTCTTATCAATGCCCGTCTCCCCTATCGCCACAACCCGGTGCAACCCGGCCACTTCACGGAGGGAGGATATTTGCTCCTCGCTAAGGCCAATACCGGTAATATTCCAGGGATGATATCCTACAGACCATAACTGCTCCGGAAATTGGTCATACAGTACCTTTACCTCCTCAGGAGAGGCGGAAATCACTGCGCCCGGCCGAGGCGCCGGAAGATGTGTATGGATATCTGTTATCATCATTTACATTGCTCCTTGCTCTATGAGGGTGGCTATCCGTTCGATTATGGCGTCTTCGCGGTTTTTGTCCGGGTGATATCCTACCTTCATGTTCATGCCGAAGAAGNGGCCGAACGTCTGCCAGAAGCCNGCCCTAAATGAGCCTAAGAAGGNCTTCANNATATTATAACTGCTTTGATCCGTCTCACNATTGATGAGTTTGAGAAGTATCTTGCCCTGACCTTTGGTCATGTGCTTCACCACGGGCTTATATTGCTCGAATATATCCTTTTCAAGACGCTTCAGATGCGCCTCGCGCTTTTTAGGGTCGGGAATAGTCTGGATATATTCGTATGTCTCGCAGAGAGTGGTGTAGCAAAGTTTGGCGTATGGCAACGTCTTGCGAACATCGCGAACTGTCTTCCAATAGAAGTCCTCCTCCTTCTTGTTTTTGAATTTCATGGGCGGAAATACNACCACCNCATGNATGTAAGTCAATCGGCAGGTGTCGCCATATTCATCCACAATACGTGTGAAGCCCTCGTAAGCCTTGACGTNATACTCCATCTGCTTTTCCGCAGATTCAGGCGCAGCACTCCCCTTTTCGACCTTTCCGGCCGAAAGTGCAGCCACTGTCATTATAGACAGTGTTACCGTCAATATACGTCTAAGCATTTTCATCAATCCTATCTCAAACTGCAAGATTTTCGAAGTCAGCAAGAGCAAACAGGGCGTCCTCTCCTTTTCGGAATATAACGTCAAAAACGCTCAGATATTCCATGACATCCGATGAATTTTCACGACAGATACTCTCTATCCACTCTCTCCGGGACTTAAACGCATCGCGAAGTGGCGGTATATTTTCATCTAAATTGAGCAGACGGCAGACAATGCTGTGGATATCGGCTGTGAGCCGTGCAAAGTCGTCCGCTTCTACATCAAGCGGTCTGTCAATCACCGGCGCGAGCAGATCCATACAGTGGGTATAAAAAGGAGTACTGCCATAGGCCGCCTGCAGCGCGCCGAGGTGNATCNGCTGCCACCGTCCGTGAGACGAAAGACTCCACCGCGAAGGCAATACCCCCTTCACCGTAGAGGCGCCACCCGCTATCGGAACGCTGAGGAGGACAGGCTGCTGACCGTGAGCTCCGGCAACGGATGATCGACACAACTCACGCGCACGGTCGACACACTTTTTGTTCGCACGCAGTATGCCCTCGGCATCATCTGCCGCATCCTCCAGCCTGGCACGTAGATATTCCCTATACCATATCGCTGAGGCCAGATAGGGCACGACGTCATACGTCTTCTCCATTCCCCTAAAGTTATGCATCCCAAAATTAATTTCAGGAGTTTACTCTTCGACACTCTTCCAGCCCTTCTTCGTGCCGGAAGTCTTGTCGGGATTGGGGTCTTTCAGCACGCGATCCCAGCGTATCTTGCCCTTCTCACTGAGTGAACGCTCAGCATCANTAGATACGAGNNTGNACATCGNGCTNCCTACGATATGATCCTCCGGCACGAAGCCCCAATAGCNTGAGTCGAGCGANCNGTCGCGGTTGTCGCCCATCATCCAGTAATAGTCATACTTGAAGGTGTAATAATCACCGGGCTTGCCATTAATCAATATCCTGCCATCCTTTACTTCCACCTTGTTGCCTTCATACACCTCGATACAGCGACGATAGAGAGGAAGATTATTGAGAGTGACGTGGAGCGTCACGCCGCGTTTCGGTATCCAGAAGGTCGACATATTGGTGCGTATCCATCCGTAAGGGTCATTATGCGGGAAGATGCCGCCTAAGTCGTACAGGCCGCTCTGACTCTCGCGCACCAACGGGCCGGTGACCTGCGGGAGTTGCTCCACCTGCTTTTTGGCCTCCGCCGTAAGAGGCACGTTATAGAACATGAAGCCGGTGTATGTGGAGTCAACCGGCACCGTGCCGCTATCCTCAGCGCGCACGCCGAGTGATTGCCACGTCTCGCGCGGGATACGGGCGTTGACCGGGATGATATAGTTATATTGCACGTGCTCAGGGTCTTCCATGTGTGTGCCGTCGATGAAGATAGAGTCGTTGCGTATCTCAAGCCATTCGCCCGGCAGGCCGATAGCGCGCTTCACATAATTCTCACGACGGTCTACGGGACGCACTAATAATTCGCCAAACTGCTCCGGATGTGTGCGCACGAAACTGCGAGGGTCGGCAACTCCTTTCTTCGACAGACTCTCCAGAATCATATAATAGTCTTCGGAGGGAAATTTCGACAATACAGTGTCCCCCTCCGGGAAATTAAACACCACGATGTCTCCTCTCTCCACAGAGCGCAGACCCGGCAGGCGGTGATAGGCAAGTTGAGGCTTGTCGAGATAACTCTTTGTGTTGACTATTGGCAATGTGTGCTGGGCAAGCGGGAAATGCAGAGGCGTCTGGGGTACGCGCGGACCATATACCACCTTGCTTACCCAGAGATGATCGCCTACGAAGAGAGACGTATCAAGACTCGAGGAGGGAATGGTATAGGTCTGGCCGATAAAGGCGANAACGAAATATACGATTACGAGCGCATATACGATGNCATCCACCCAGGCCATAACCGAGCGCATCNGNCCCTTCTCTTTCTTCCACCAGGTCCAGGGGATATATCCGGTGATGTAGATGTCGAGCAGCAGAAGCCATGCTATCGCAACCCAGGGATTGCCGAGCCATACTACAAATCCGCAGAAGAGCAGGGACACCACAGCGAATNGTATCCAGCGGGTGNTGCGGGTCTTGCGAAGGCGGNGCTTGANGTCTTCCATGAAGGAGAGATGCTCCTTCTCCATCTCCATTTCCTGCACTATCTTACTGCTCTGTGTATCATGCTTTGGTACATCAGGAGTATCTTCTATCGGGTGATTTTCGTTATTTTCCATTATTTCAGAATTGTAAAAAGTCAGACATTGAGAAGAAGCCTTTCCGGCCTTTGAGCCATTCAGCAGCCATCACGGCACCGAGTGCAAAGCCTTCACGCGATTTGGCGCTATGTGTGATAGAGATGCTGTCTACGGGCGAGTCCCAGCAGATAGTATGTATGCCGGGCACCTCATCGCGTCGTATCGCCTTGACACGCAGCATGTCGGCCGGAAGGGAGAGCGCGTCTGTCTCCTCCCAGCCGGTGATGTTGGCATCGTTGGCTATGAGTTCTTCAGCCAAAGTGATGGCCGTGCCCGACGGATGGTCAAGTTTGTGGATATGATGTGTCTCCTCGAGCATCGGACGATACTCTGGATAACGAGCCATAAGGCGACTTAGATAGCGGTTGACCGCCATAAAGATATTAACACCGATAGAGAAATTGGACGACCATAGCAGCGTCCCCTCCCCTTTGTCGCAGATAGCCTTCATTTCCGGCAGATATTCTTTCCAGCCCGTAGTGCCGGAGACGACAGGCACACCGGCGGCAAAAGAGGCCAGAATATTATCAACGGCAGCCTTCGGTTGGCTGAATTCTATCGCCACATCCGCTGATGCGAATGCCGAGGAGGCAAACTCATTGATATTGTCAGCGTCTATGATGGCCACGATGTGATGACCACGTTCGCGTGCTATTCTTTCGATGGCATGACCCATCTTTCCATATCCTATTATCGCTATATTCATCTCTTTATCGCTGTATTAATCTTTTCAATTAAAACTAAAAACCGAAGCAAATATTATCCACGTAAAGTGTGACGCCCTCGGTGCCTACGAAGGGTTCGCCGCAGGAACTGGAGCACATCACAAGCACATGTGTAGGTGTCTCATTGGCCGGCGCCCAGCCTACCTCGTTGACAGGCACCATCTTACCCTTTGAATTTTTGGCATAATAGGCATTTTTGCCCGAAAGGAGTCCCATCCACGGCTTATATCCCGGCTGGCCGGTGATATCACCGTATTGTATCTTGAGTTCGTGCTGCTTGGTGAGGGGGATAGACTTGCCGTAGCGTTCGCGTCCGGTGCCTACACGGTGAGCATAGATATTACCCTTTTCGTCCTCCCATCTCTTCTGCAGCAGGACATACACCTCAGCCTGATCTCTACCCTGGAGTGTCTTCTTGCTGAAGCCCGTAGCCTTCGTGCGTGTATTGACCGAGGGCATATCCACCTTATAGTCAAACACAAGCGCCTTCGGACGCTTGGTGTAAGGCATACCCATCTCCATCTTCGCGAAGGGAGCGGAGGTGGAGGTTATCGGTTCGTTGATTTTTCCGAGGAATATGGTTCCGGCCACCATCACGTCCATATTGATGAGTCCGAGCACTTTGACTTCTTCCATCTTGGCCGTCACCTTTGCCATCTTGGAGCCGCCCACTGTGGCGGGTGTGGCTGCGCATGAGCCCTTCACAATACCCTTCACTTTAGCGTAAACATTGGAGGTGGCCCACGGCGACCCACCTCTGTTGACGTAGGGTGTGTTGGCCGCAGCAGTCCCCGTAGGACCTATCTCATAGATAGTCTTTGTCTTGCCGCCTATCACCTTCGACTCTTTTACATCGCGTGTGATCCAACTCTCCATATCGCCGTATTTGATCGGCTCCAAGCGAAGACCCATAGCGCTGACAGAGGATATCATCGCAGCAACGGTCAGTAATATTTTGGTTGTCCTATTCATATCGTAATCTTTATATTTTGCTATTTATCGGTATATATCGAAGTGGAATGTTATAAGGGTTATGTCATTTTCTGTTGAAATCTGCAGGAATTTCTCCCCAGAGTTCGGTCTGCCATTTCAATATCTGCGTGCGGAAACTATGGGTGTTGAGCCATCCGAGTGCGCGGCGCATCATGTCAAACACCGGCTTATTGACGGCTGTTTCCGTCAATTTTGTCTTTATCACTCTCTTACGCACCCAACTGATTCCAGTCACGGAGTCGGAATAGATGGTATGCTGCTCATTGAGTTTTTCCATAAGGGCGAGAGCATGCACGATGGCAAGAAATTCCCCGATATTATTGGTGGCATCCCGAAAGGGACCTATGCGGAAAATTTCGCGGCCTGTCATCAATTCCACTCCGCGATATTCCATAATGCCCGGATTTCCTTGACAAGAGGCGTCTACAGCCCATCCGTTGAGGTCTATCTCCGGTATGCTGAAGTAGTCGGGTTGTCCGTTTTTAGGAAGCGCAGCCCCGCCTGATTTTGATAGCAGGGCGCCTAATTCCGCGCTCTCCTCACGGCGATTTCCGCGGAAGGCTATTGTGGCGGCCTGGGCCGTATCAAAGCCCTTGAATTCGGCGCCTGCGTAGCCGTCCACCTGCTCCAGCACATCCTCGATATCATCATAGACGCCCGGTATCCGCCCTTTGAAAACGACATAAAACTTCTTCATAGCAATTCTTCTCTGTATACGTAAGAGTCACGTAGTGTCTCGAAGTCCGAAGGGTGCTCACGCAATATCGCATCGATGGGCATCGGATCAAAACTCTCCAATATCAGTTGGGGAGAGAACAGATGCGGCGGCGTGTAAGGCAGAGCCAGTCCTTCGGTTGAGATATCTTTGCCGAAATGGCGCTTCAGTCCCTCGATGATGGCCAGCGTGGCGCGCTGTTTGCCCTGCCGGGAATATCCGGCGATATGAGGGGTGGCTATCATAGTGATATCGAGAGTCTCGGTGTTGATATGCGGTTCTCCCTCCCAGGTGTCGATGGCGAGACGCAGTTGCTTTTCCGGCATCTTACGGCGTAGGGCTGCTTCATCCACCACTCCCCCGCGCGCAGCGTTGACCAGCAGCGCGCCCGGGCGCAGACGAGAAATGATATCTTCGCTGCAAAGGTGATACGTCGGGTGCTTGCCCTCGTGCGTCAAAGGGGTATGAAAAGTGATGGCGTCCACTTCCGAGGCCATCTCTTCGAGAGTAAGGTAATCCTCATCCGTGTAGCCTGCCTCCCGGCGCGGGGGGTCACAGACGAGTATCTCCACGCCTAAGCGGCGTCCCCATTCAGCCACGATAGAGCCTACGTTGCCCTTCCCGACGATGCCGAGACGGCGGTGAGCCTTATCTTCAGGATGAAAGCCCATACGCAGCAGGCACGACCATACATATTGCGCCACGCCCGGGGCATTACATCCCGGAGCATTCCGCCATTCGATGCCGCGACTGTCAAGCCAGCCAGTGTCAAGGTGGTCGGTGCCTATCGTGCCGGTGGCTACAAATCCGATACTCGAATTGCCCAAGAGCGGCGCGCCGCAGCGGGTACGTGTTCTTACAAGCAGTGCGTCAGCATCGGCCACAGCCTCGGGAGTTATCTCATCACCGGGCAGATACACGCAGTCAAACAGATGCTCGATGCGTCCGCGCAGATATGGTATACCCTCGTCTATGATCAATCTTTTCATATCGCTACAGTCAGAATAGTAATAGTCACCGGTATAGCCGCCACTACAGCGTATAAGATGCGAGCGCGGGGTATGGGGTGAAGAGCAAACATATTGGCGATCTGTACCGCCACCCAGAGATAGAAGACGCCCATATAGGCATACATGTTGGTATAATCAGCCGCCATACATAGGGCGGAAATCAGTCCGAAGATATTGATGACGTTGTTTTCACATCGTATTTGGGTATTGCCGGCATAGAGAGTCACCAAGTTGGAGAGCGAAAGCAAGGCCGCTATCATGAAGAGCACCGCGCATCCTATCACCGTCACCAGCGTCACGGTCATATCCGTATTGCTGATGTATATCAGCGTAATATTGGGAATATGGAAGTCTGACAGTCTGATGATGCCGGTGCCGAGACATATCCAGTAAGGGGCGATCAGGCCTAAGATGAAGGCGCATATCTCGCGGAAATGGAGACATTTCATGGCCCATGCGCTCAGAAATACAGCCACTATGAGAGGAATGACCGCATACTGTATCATCGTGCCGATGGAGAGGAATGTGGCTATGCTGAACATCATGTGCGTCGCATTCTCCGACTTGTAAGCCTTAAAGAGATAGGCCATCGATATGAGTGTCACCGGAAGCAGAAGCATCGCCGAGGTGAGACGGGAGGCTATTATGGGGTTGCAGCAAAGAAGGAGAATGAGAAGCGGAGTGAGATAATGGTCGGTACCCTTGATGATGGAAAACCTCTTGTTGATAAGACTCATTGCTACGGCTGAGAGAAATATCAGCGCGATATTTATACTCCATGAGACAATCGCCGACATACTCCAAAGGTCGGGAGAGGGAAGGCAAATCCCTTTGTCCGGCTTGTTGATAGGCACATAACCCAATATTCCGGCCACGCAAGCACTTGCTATGCCGACGAGTATGCAGCCCATCACTCCGTATGTCGTCACGGTTCGTCTATTCATCTCTATCTCCCTATATCTGTGCGGAAATACAGTTTCTTAGGATTAGGCTCTCGGTTGTTACTTCTTATAATGCCGTCAATTATACCGTAGGCTTGCTCGCGCGCCTCCTCCACGGTATCGGCCACGGCTGTGACGGTGGTGCGCCGCGGTTCACCCTCTTCATTGGTCAGCACTACAGCCAAAGCAGCCTTGTCGGAGACTTTCAGGGTGTAGTCTCCGATACTGCTCTCTGCTATTGCTTCAAGCAAATCAACGATGTCGGAGTCCACTCGCGGCAGAATGGCCTGAGCCTCGGGGTCGCCCAAGCGAGCGTTATATTCCAGCATTACGGGCTCTTTATCCACGGCTATCAGCCCGAAATAGAGGAAGCCCTGATAGTCTATCTCATTGTCGCGTAGAGCGCGGAGGGTTGGCAGGATGATGTGTTTGTCTACCTTTGCCATAAATTCCTCATCGGCAAATCTTACGGGCGAATAGGCGCCCATGCCCGGCGTATTCGGGCCCANATCNCCGTCCNACAGGCGCTTATAGTCGCGGGCNATCGGCAAGGNGACATAGTCTTTGCCGTCAGTGGCGATGATTATCGAGCATTCCTGACCATCCACATATTCCTCGATGAGCACATGGCGTCCGGCCTCGCCTTTGGTGCCTTCCACCACCATATCCNCAAGAATNTCCTTGGCTTCGGCAAGGTCGGAGGNTATNACCACTCCCCTGCCGNCGGNGAGNCCGTCGGCCTTTATGACATAGGGAGGCGTCATCGACTCAAGATAAGCGAGCCCTTCGCTCAAGGTCTCCTCANCCACGGGCATGAAGCGCGGNGATGNTATACCNTTTTCAGCCATAAACTCTTTGGCAANCTCCTTGCTTGCCNNGAGGCGTGCTGCTTCGGCTGTTGGCGCCACAATCCTGACGCCGGACAACTCCGGTATTTCCGAGAGATAATCGCGCAGACCGGCGGCTATCGGTTCGGGAGGACCTATCACAAGAAGGTCTATCTCTTTCTCACGACAGAGCCGAGCCACTGCCTCAAAGTCCATCGGATCAACGGCAATGGTGGTGAGACGGTTGTCTGACGATACATAATCGGCATACAGATTGCGGCAGCGCCGGCTATTCAAAACTGCTGACGCCAATGCGGCCTCTCGCCCACTGCTGCCTAATATAAATATATTCAAATCCTGCTGCATTCAGCATCTTTTTTCGACCGGGTGTCTCATCACTGCTCGCGTTTTTTACGCGAACGGATAGTGGCATGGGCCTCAAAGGTCGTTTTATCAGCGCCTAATTTCGGGCCACGGCCGGTCGGTTTATAATCAAATTCAGGTTTTTTCCCCTTACGGTCATCGCGTCTGAACTCCTTGCGGTCATCGCGTCTGAAATCCTTTTTAGATTCCTTGCGGTCATCGCGTCTGAAATCCTTTTTAAATTCCTTGCGGTCATCACGCCGGAAATCCTTTTTAAATTCCTTGCGGTCATCGCGTCTGAACTCTCTCTTAAATTCCTTTCGCTCAGACTTGCGGAAGTTGCCACTGTCATCGTGGCGGTGTTTAGGCTTGAATTCGCGCACGAAGGTCTCGTTGGTGATTTTTCCACCATCGGCCTTAAATTCGTTGTATTTTCCGCCGAAGAGCACGTATTCGCGCAGTGAGCACTCCAACGCGCCGTTGAGTATGGGATACTTTACAGAGGGTTTAAGTCCTATTTCCGAGAAATGCTCATCCTTATATCCGAGTATCCACGCATGCCAGCCCTGAAAATGCTGCTTGAGCGTTGTGCCCAGTTGCTTATAGAGCGTGGCCATATCGTCCGGGCGGAGGCGCTCGCCATAAGGCGGATTTGTGATCAGGACACCATCGCGGTCATTTTCGTCCCATTCCTGCATGGGCTTGCATACGAGCGAGATATTTTGGTCGAGGCGAGCAGCCTTGATATTTCTGCGTGCTATGCGGACAGCCTCCGGAGAGATGTCACCGCCGAGGATGGCACAGTTGATGTCGCGTTCGCCGGAGTCATCATTATAGACCTTCTCGAAGAGGTCAGCGTCAAAATCGGGCCATTTCTCAAAGGCGAAATTTTCGCGGTAGATGCCCGGATTGATATTGCCGGCAATGAGTGCCGCCTCAATGAGGAATGTGCCGGAGCCGCACATCGGGTCGGCGAAATCGCACTCACCGTGCCAGCCGGTCTTCATTATAATACCGGCGGCGAGCACCTCATTGATAGGTGCTTCGGTCTGTTCCACGCGGTATCCGCGACGGCTCAGCGGCTCGCCGCTCGAGTCGGCTGAGATGGTGACGCGATTGTCGGTAATATGCACGTTGAGTTGCAGGTCGGCTCCGACAAGGCGTATTGAGGGCCGGCGTCCGTATTTATCGTTGAAATGGTCGGCTATCGCATCCTTTACTCTGTAAGTTACGAATTTTGAGTGTGTAAACTCGGCAGAGTTGACCGTTGAGTCGACAGAGAAGGTAGAGTCGGGGTTGATATACTGTTCCCAATCGAAGTCGCGCACGCGGTCATACAGTTCGTCGGTATTGTCGGCTATGAATGTCTCAATCGGTTTGAGCACGCGCAATGCTGTGCGCAGACAGAGGTTGGCGCGATACATCACTTCGAGGTCGCCTGTGAAGGCCACCATTCTCACGCCGGGCTCTATGTCTTCAGCGCCGAGAGCCGTGAGTTCGTCGACGAGCACATCTTCCAGACCCTTGAAGGTCTTTGCCACCATCTTGAATTTACTTTCCATCATTTTCGGTCTAAAAAGATATAGAATATCTAAAAAGATATAGAATATAAGTCGCGGTCTTCGCCGGAGGGAGTCTCCTCTTCCGGAGCGGACAGGGCACCCGGACCGGCCGGACGGGTCAACTTGTCAATCTCATCGAGAATGCTCAGATCGCGGTTGTAAGCCGGTGTGCGTTCCAGAATGGCTATAATATCCTGATTGTCATATTGGCTTGGCTTCAATATGATATATTTCTGCTTGGCATTTGCCTGTATCTGTTCCACCAATTTTTCATGCCCGTAGACATCTGCAATTTTTGCTTTTGCTTCCGAGTCTATGCGCTCCTTCTCTTTCTTGCGTTCGGCATCGCCGGAGTCGAACACCACCTTATTGCCCTGGTCTTCACGCACGGTGACGTCAAAGCCCGATGCAAGGATGGTAATCTTTACCTTATCGCCCATTGTCGGGTCGTCGGCGATACCCCATTTGACGTCGATTGTGGAGGGAAGATTGTTGGTAAACTGTTTAATTTCATTTATTTCTTCGGCGCGCAGAGCGTTTTCGCTGTCTTTAGAGCATACCACCTTGAAGAGCAGACGCTGTGACGTGTTGATGTCATGTCGTTTGAGCAGCGGAGAGTGCAGCGCATTGTTGATGGCTTTGGAGATGCGTCGTTCGCCCTCGCCGTAAGCCGTGGAGATAATGGCCGTACCGCTGTCTTTAAGAGTGGTTTTGACGTCTTGGAAGTCGACGTTGATGTAACACTCCTGGTTGATGATTTCAGAGATGGAGCGGGCTGCATTTGCCAGCGTGTCATCCGCCTTCTCAAATGCGTTGAAAAGGGAGAAATCCTTATAGAGTTCGATAAGGTTTTCGTTATTGATCATCAGCAGGGCATCGACATGTTCGGCCATCTCNTCANCGCCCTTCAGCGCCTTGNGGATTTTNCTCTTNCCTTNANACATGAAGGGGATGGTGACGATGCCGATGGTGAGCAGACCTGCTTCGCGGGCAAGACGTGCCACGACCGGACCGGCGCCTGTGCCCGTGCCGCCGCCCATTCCGGCTGTGATGAATACCATCTCCGTCTGGTCGTCGAAGAGTTTGCGTATCTCATCGGCGGAGGCCTCGGCACATTCGCGGCCTATCTCCGGCTTGTTGCCGGCTCCGCGGCCTTTAGTCACCGACTGTCCCAAGATTAGTTTGTTGGGCACCTTGCTGCGCTTCAGAGCCTGAAAGTCAGTGTTGAGCACCACGTAGTTGATGTTCGGTATCTGTTGAGTGTACATGTAGTCGACAGCGTTGCCACCGCCGCCGCCTACGCCTATCACCTTGATGATATCATTGTTGGAGTCTCCGTCGAATTGAGAGGCATCCGCGATCGGGGTCTCTTTTCCTTCGTCTATGAAGTCGAGTATTGAATTCTCGTNCNTTGGCTGATTGAGTTTGTTAAGNAGAGNGTTATGTAGAGTGTNATGTTNTCTGAATTATATGTGANTCAGCATTTACGTCCNGCGGTCAGTCATCGAGCAGACCGGAGTCATCCTCGTCATTGGGGGTAAATATGCTGGCGATTTTGCTTTTGAGTTTGTCCATCATTGAGGGACCGGACTTTTTAGTGGGAATCTCTCTTCCCTCGTCATCGCCGGCGGGATGTTCGGGCGCCTCACCGTTGACAGGGAGTTCCGGTTTGCCGGGGAGTTCGAGACACTGTTCGTCAGTGAGTGTGGCTCCTTCGTATAGCACGCTGGCCACCTCGGCAATCTCCGTGCTGGGTGCTTTGGCGTCGTCGAGATGCACGTAAGAGGGGAGACGTCCGATTTTGGCGTTCAGTCCGGTCTGCATGTTGAGCAGATCGGTGAGACCATTTAGTTTGGAGCCGCCGCCTATGCAGACGATGCCGCCGGGAAGGTCCTTCTCCTTAAGTCCGGCATAGTGTATCTGTTCGATGACGTTGGCCACAATCTCCTCAGTGCGGGCTACTATCAGATTGGAGACATCCGACATCTTCACGCCTCCGACGTTGAGTGTGGAGGGAGTGTCGGGAGCGATGGCATTTCCGGAAGAGCGCTTTATCTCCTCGGCGCGCTCTTCGAGCAGGGAGAGGGTGGTGAGGTCGCGGGTGATGTTGCGGCTCCCCATAGGGATGGTGGCGAAATACTGCAGCGCTCCGTTCTTGTATATAGTGACTGTAGTGGTCTCTGCTCCGAAGTCCACGAGCATGCTGCCCAGACGTTTTTCATCTGAGGTGAGCACGAGATGGCTCGTGGCCAGGGCGGTGACTACAAAGCCTGCCACCTCGATATTTAGTTTGTCGTGCACCACGCGGATGATATTGCGTTTCAGTTCGGGTCGACACACAATGATATCGAATGAGGCCTCGATACGATTGCCCACGGCTCCTTTGGGAGAGAGGGTTTCGAGTGAGCCGACTTTATATGACCGTGGCACGACGTCTACCACTTCAAGCGAAGAGTCGATGGCGGTATTGAAGGCGTCATCGGTCAGGCGCTCTATTATATCTTCTGTAATCTCGGTATCATCGGGCAGATTGAGAGTCACCTTAGTGTTGATGCCCTTTATGGATCGTCCTGACAGACCTACAAACACGCTTGTGATGGTGCGCGGAGATACCGAGGGTTTGCGTTCCAACTTGTCAATGATACGCGCTATGCGTTGATAGGTCTCCTCCAGATTCTGGATGAGTCCCCCTTTTACCACTTCGACATGCTTCTCTTGCTCGACGGCAATGATGTCGACTGTGCCGTCGCCGCGCGTACGGCCTACGACTCCTATCACCTTACTGCTGCTAATCTCCAGTGCAGCTACATATCTGTCTTCGCTCATGCTCATTTATTGAGGTCTTGTTATTGCGCTCTTTTTCAGTTATCTTTTCGGCGTCATCCTTCGGTGTTGCTGCCGGCAGGCGACTGATGTTGAGGATTGGGGTCATCGGGCAGAGAACTCTCTTCCGGATCCTCCTCTTCGATAATGTTTTCAAACGGATACAGAGGCCGTTTGTCGCGGCGTGACGCCACTATCTGGCCTTTGAATTTGACCGAGATTGTGTCGTAAGTCTCCCACCCGCGATACGGGAGTATATTGCGGTAGGCGGTAAGGATGGCGGTGCGTTTCTCCTGCAGGCGTGAAGTGTCGCCGAAATTGATGACGTGTCCCGTAAAGCGGGGCACGAGCAGGATATCGTCCTTATCCTTGACCACATACATTGTGATCAGATTGTGAAGCACGCTGTCGCGCTGCACGAATCTCACCACCGGCAATACATCTTTGGGGGAGAGGCCGTTGCGACTGAAGTCGCCGCTCACCACCGGCACGTCCATAAAGAAGGCCTGGTTGGACCTGATGTGCTTGCCGTCTTTATTCACATAATATGACTCATCGCCGTCAAAGACGCGTATCTCCGGTATCATAGGCTGTATTTCCACGGCAAGATAGCCGCGCGAGGTGATGTGACAGCGCACATCCTCAAAGTTGTTGAGACCCATGATATAATTTTCCACACCGAGGGTGTTGACACGTGTGGCCGGCACGCCCACTATCTTTTCCGGGTATTGCCTCAGAAGGTCGAGCACGGCAGAGGTGGTGATAGAGTCGTTGATGCCGTTGCCGGTGATGGAGACGCTGATGCCGCGACACTTATGCTTGTCAGCCTCTGCGTTGGCCCATACGGTCATTGACACGATATAGGCCAGCAGCACTATCAGTATAAGCCATTTCCATACGCTCTTCATACGCTCTTCCTGCTATGCTTGACAAGAGACTCTCACTCACCTCCGGATGCAAACAGACTGACAACATCCGGGAGGATTTTGTCTATATCTGCGGCTCCAAGAGTCATTAAAATCTCAAAGTTACTATTTTTTATAAGATTCACCAAATCTTTTTGCGGACAATATCGCTTGCTCGGTGATGTGACTGCGTTGAGTATCAGTTGGGATGTCACTCCCTCGATGGGGAGTTCGCGAGCGGGATATATTTCCGGCATGATCACCTCATCGGCCGCGGAGAGTGCCTCGGCAAATTCCGGCGCGAAGTCGCGCGTGCGTGTGTAGAGATGCGGCTGGAAGATGACGCTCAGTCGCTTGCCGGGAAAGAGTTTGCGCACGCTCTGTATCGAGGCCTTGACCTCGTTGGGACTATGTGCATAGTCATCGATGAGCACTATTGGCTTCCGCATGTATATCTCGAAGCGGCGTTTGGCGCCCATGAAAGAGCCGAGACCTTCGCGTATTTCGCTCTCTGCAGCGCCGGCGAGCCACGCAGCTGCAGCCGCCGCCACGGCATTGTCCACATTGATTTCCACCGGCACACCCGGGCTCAGGTTTTCTATCCGCAGGCCGTCCGGACCTATCAGCGTAAAACTGATGCTTCCGTCGCCGTAGCGGATATCTTCGGCATGAAAGTCGCCCTCAGTGCCGCCGGAATATGTGAAGACTTTGGCAGACGGAGCGCAGGCCGGATTCATCTTCAAGCCCGTGTGCATGATAAGATAGCCGTGAGGCTTTATCAGCGAGGTGAAGATAGAGAAAGCCTCAAGATAATGCTCTTCATCACCGTAGATGTCGAGATGGTCAGGGTCAGTGGATGTGACCACGGCGATGTAAGGGGAGAGGTGGTGGAAAGAACGGTCGTATTCGTCGGCCTCCACTACGGAGATATCGCTCTTTTGGGAGAGCAGCAGGTTGGTGTTGAGATTGCGGAGTATGCCTCCAAGAAATGCGTTGCATCCGCTATCTGTAAGCCGCAGAATGTTGGCTATCATGGAGGATGTAGTGGTCTTGCCGTGGCTTCCCGCCACGCAGATGGCGCGTCCGCCTGCTGTGAGCATGCCCAACAGTCTGGCGCGTTTTATTATCTCGAAGCCTTCGCGGCGGAACATTGACAGGATGGCATTGTCATCTCCGACGGCCGGCGTGTAGACNACGAGGGTAGTGGCCGGGTNGCGAAAGGGGNGGGGNATCAATCCCGGGTCATCTTNGAAGATAATCTCGGCTCCCTCGCTGCGGAGAGCGTCGGTCAGCGGGGTAGAGGTGCGGTCGTATCCCGCTACGTTCATGCCTTTGCTCAGGCAGTATCTCACCAGGTTGGCCATGCCTATGCCGCCGGCGCCTACGAAGTATATGTTCTTATGCATGATTTNTTTTGATTTCGGGTCAAGGTGTCAAAATGTCAATGTGNNAAAATGTCAGGATGTCAAGATGTCAAAGTGACAATTGTTATTGTTGTTTTGCCAGGATTTTGATGACTTCATCCACGATGCGTTTATCTGACTCGGGGAGGCCTAATTTGCGTATGTTNTCGCTCATTTGCCTNAGTTTGTCGGGCTCGGCCATCAGGCGGAGAATAGTGTCGGTGAGTGTCTCGCGGGCCTCTTTATCGGGTACGAGCACGGCAGCCCCTTCGTTTACGAGCGCCATGGCGTTTTTTGTCTGATGATCTTCGGCCACATTCGGAGATGGGACAAGTATACACGGTTTGCCGAGGAGTTCGAGTTCGCTGATTGATCCGGCTCCGGCGCGCGACACGACGAGGGTTGCTGCGCGGTATGCAGCGGCCATATCAGTGACGAATTGCGTCACGACGACCCCTTTAAGGCCTTTTGCGGCCGCTAAGCCGCGTTCTTTGGTGAAATACTTACCTGTCTGCCATATCACCTGATATCCGGCCTCTGTGAGCCTTTTAAGCCCCTTTTCCATGCTTTCGTTGAGGGTCAGGGAGCCGAGGGAGCCTCCCACCACGAGCACTACCGGCAGTTGCGGGTCAAGACCAAACCGTTCGCGAGCCTTCTCAGTGGAGAGGTCGGCATCAAGGAGGTCTTTGCGCACCGGATTGCCGGTCTTCACGATACGGTCGGCGGGGAAGAAGCGTTCCATGCCGTCGTAAGCCACGCAGATGGATTTCGCCCGGCGAGCCAGTAGTTTGTTGGTGACGCCGGCATATGAATTCTGCTCCTGGAGCAGAGTGGGTATGCCGTATCTCTGGGCTGCCTTAAGTGTGGGTCCGGACGCATAGCCGCCAACGCCTATTGCCAGGTCGGGCTTGAAGTCGCGAATGATCTTGCGGGCCATGCTGATGCTGCGACGCAATTTCATGAGCACGGAGATATTGCGCAGCAGGTTTTTGCGGTCAAATCCGGCCACCGGCAGCCCGATGATTTCGTAGCCCGCATTGGGTACACGCTCCATCTCCATACGGTTTTCAGCGCCTACGAAGAGTATTTCGGCATTGAGACGTTCACGCAGTGCGTTGGCAATAGAGAGTGCCGGGAAGATATGGCCTCCGGTGCCACCGCCCGATATCAGTATTCGTGGTTTTTTCATTTTTCGTGAGATATATTGATGGCCTTAAGTTCGTCGGGAAGTTTATCCGTCTCGGCCTTAATTGCTTTCTTATCGCCGGAGGTGACGGCAAAGCGGCTCACTGAGAGCATGATGCCGATTGCAACCGACATNATTATAATCGAAGTTCCACCTTTGGAGATGAAGGGGAGAGGNTGTCCGGATACGGGGAAGAGACCNGTGACAATCGCCATGTGGACAAGNGCCTGGAAGACGATCAGNACGGCGCANCCCATAATGAGGAAAGCCGGGAAGGCCCGCGAGCAGCGGTAGCCTATCACACCCGCCCGGGCTACAAGGAAAAGATAGAGCAACAGCAAGGCTGTGCCGCCTACGAAGCCCATATCCTCCACTACGATGGAGTAAATATAGTCGGAAAAGGCGAGCGGCAGACGGGCACTTTCACGCGAATTGCCGGGACCCTGGCCTATCACGCCACCGTTGGCCTGAGCAAGATTGGCGAAGATTACCTGACGGTTGGTGTCGTTGATGGTATCTGTTGGAGAGACGCCTCTGAAAAAGCGGGCTATGCGCTCCTTATGTGTCTCCTGACGTCCGGCTCCTGAGGTGCTTACCACAACCTCCGTACCTCCTACACGGTCATATTCCGTCGACTCAGGCGCGGCATATTTGATGATGAAAAGTGCGCCGCCGGCTATGCCGTACACTACGAATACCATGAGAAGTTTGCGCCATTCGATACCGCCGATGATAATCAGCGAGACACTGACACACATCATAAGTATCATATTGGTGAGGCCGTTGACCCAGAGCAGTCCGGAGAGCACGAGCACGATGGCCGCCGAATAAATCACACCCTTTGTGGTGATACCTCCCACCTTCTGGTTTTGTCCCAGTATTTTGGCAAGGAGGATGACAGCCGTCAGTTTGATGATTTCCGGCGGCTGGATAGTGAAGCCCGCGATGCGGATGGCGCGCTGCGCGCCGTTGATATTGACACCCGCCACCATCGAAAGCAGCAGCAATCCCACCGAGAATATCGCCAGTGGCCANGCCCATTTGTTGAATATCGTNTAGGGTATGTTCTGCAGCCACAATACTAAGGCCAGACCGATGGCTAAGAAGATGGCATGGCGGATGAGGGGACCNTAGACATTGGCGCCCTGAATTTCCGTCGAGGAGGCGGAAAAGAGTTCGATTATTGATATGATAAGCAGCGCTAAATAGATGCCCCAGATGTATTTGTCCGGGGGATTCTGAGCCACAAGGCGATGCTTGGCCGGCGACTGCTTCTGTGGGTCGCGGCCTTTGCTCTCTGCTTGCGCTTCATCTATAGGCTTGCCGTCTATTGTTTCCTTTAATTCAATCATTTAAATGTGTTCTGTCATTTCAAATGTAAAGGGAGATATCGCGATAAGTGCGATTATTTATTCTTGAGTGCGCGGACGGCGTCCTTGAATTGGCGTCCGCGGTCTTCGTATGAACTGAAGAGGTCGAAACTTGCGCAGCAAGGGGAGAGGAGCACTGTGTCGCCCTCCGAAGCACATTCGGCACATGCAGCCACAGCGTCGGCGAGCGAATGGGTGTCTACGATGCGGGCTACTGTATCTCCGAAGTAATCAAGCAGTTTGGTATTATCCACGCCCATGCAGATTATAGCCTTTACCTTCTCCTTGACAAGCGGCAGAATTTCGCTGTAGTCGTTGCCTTTATCCTTGCCACCGAGTATGAGCACCACCGGTGTGGTCATGCTTTCGAGGGCATACCAAGTGGAATTGACGTTGGTGGCTTTAGAGTCGTTGACATATCTCACTCCATCCACTTCAGCCACGAATTCCAAGCGATGTTCCACGGCCTCAAAATCTTCGAGGGCTGCGCGTATTACGTCATCGTTGATATNGAGTGCTGTGGCTGAGAGTCCGGCAGCCATCGAGTTGTAGAGGTTGTGCAGGCCGGGAAGGGAAATTCTGTCGCAGGGTATCTCCCAGACATCCCCGGGCATGGCGTAATGCACGATACCCTCTTCCACCCATGCTGCAGCGCCCTCTACGGGATGGTCGGCAAAGGGAAGATGCATAGCCTCTGTCTGCACATGCTTTACCTGCTCGGCGATAATAGGATCATCCATCCAGTAGATGAAATAGTCATCTTTCGTCTGATTTTGGAGGATGCGGAATTTCGCTGCCGTGTAATTCTCCATCTTATGGTCGTAGCGATCCATGTGGTCGGGAGTGATATTGAGGATGATGGCGATATTTGCGCGGAAGCGATACATGTTTTCAAGTTGAAAACTTGAGAGTTCGATGACGTAATAGGGGTGAGGGTCTTCGGCCACCTGACGCGCCAGGCTGAAGCCGACATTTCCGGCCAGACCCACGTCGAGACCCGCCTTCTTCAAGATATGATAGGTGAGCATGGTGGTGGTAGTCTTACCGTTGGAGCCGGTGATGCATATCATCTTGGCATCGGTAAACATTCCTGCAAATTCTATTTCGCTCACCACCGGTATGCCACGCTCCACACACTTGCGCACGATGGGCGCTGNGGGTGNTATGCCGGGGCTTTTCACCACAATATCGGCATCAAGGATGCGCTCCTCGGTGTGGCCGCCCTGTTCATAAGGTATGTCACGCTCGAGAAGCGTGGCGAGATGACGTTCCGGGATGTTGCCGGCGTCGCTTACCCATACCTCCATATCTTTTGCAAGTCCTAATATGGCTGCACCAACGCCGGACTCTCCGGCACCGAGTATCACGAGTTTTTTCATTTTGTCAACGTAGTTTTAATGTTACGAAAGTAAAGACAGCCAGCAGGATGCCTACTATCCAGAAGCGAGTCACGATTTTAGACTCCGGAATGGGCCGTCTCGGGAAATTGCAAAGTGCCTTGATCTCCGGATTGCCGGCTTTCTGGAAATGATGATGCAAGGGGGTCATCTTGAAGATGCGGCTGCCGGTGCCGGTGCGTTTGCGGGTATACTTGAAGTAGGCCACCTGCATCACCACCGAGAGGTCTTCGATAAAGAAGATCAGGCAGAGCAACGGTATAAGCAATTCCTTGCGTATCAGTATGGCGAAGACGGCTATGATACCGCCGAGTGTCAGTGAGCCGGTGTCACCCATGAATACCTGAGCCGGGAAGGCATTATACCATAGGAAGCCTACGAGCGCGCCGATAAATGCAGCGGCATACACTACGAGTTCTTCGCTGCCCGGTATGATCATAATGTCAAGATATCCGGCATAGATGATGTTACTGCCGAGGTATGCCATGATCAGCAGCGCCACGCCTATGATGGCCGACGTGCCGGCACAAAGTCCGTCAAGTCCGTCTGTAAGGTTGGCGCCGTTGCTCACCGCCGTCACCACGAAGATTACCACAGCCACAAAGACAAGCCATCCGAGCGTCTGGGCTACCGTGGGGTCGCTGATCCAGGATGTCAGCCATTCATAATTGAAGTTATGANTNTTGATAANGGGGAGAGTGGTCTGCGGTACTTTCAGGCCGTTATCCATCACNATNTCCGGGCTTAGCCACATGGTGATGCCGATGAAGAGGCCGAGACCTACCTGTCCGGTCACCTTGTATTTGCCGGCAAGACCATCTTTATTGTGATATTTGAGTTTGCGGAAATCGTCAAGAAAGCCTATTGTGCCCATCCAGATAGTGGATAGCAGCATCAGGCAGAGATAGATGTTGGAGAGATTGCCTATCAGGAGGCAGGGGAGGAGTATGGAGAAGATGATGATGACACCACCCATGGTGGGAGTGCCGCGTTTGGCCATCTGTCCCTCCAGGCCGAGGTCGCGTATCTCCTCGCCTATCTGCATTCTTTGCAGCCGGCGTATCACCGGCCCACCGAGCCATAATGCTATGATCATTGCCAGCGCAAACGTGATGCCCGCGCGGAATGTGATGAAGTCCATCAGATGTCGGCCGGGTAAATTGGTCGACTCCAGATATTGCTGAAATATAGAGTAAAACACAGTGGTTGTTCTTTAGTGTCAGACTTATTTCTTGTATGGTCGCTCTTTTTGTATGGTCGCTCTTTGGATAGCCGGGTTACGCTCAGATGATGAAATTGCCGGCGGCAAGCACCTCCTCTTTGTCGTCGAAGTGATGTTTCACTCCTTTGATTTCCTGATATGTCTCATGTCCTTTACCGGCGATGAGCACTACAGAGCCGGGTTGGGCCGTGCGTATGGCGGTGCGGATAGCCTCGCGTCGGTCGGTGATAGAGAGCGTCTTGGCATTAGCTTCCGGGGAGAGGCCGGTGAGCATCTCTTCGATAATTGCCGAGGGCTCTTCATCGCGGGGATTGTCGGAGGTGATGATCAGGCGGTCGCTGCGCAGTGCGCTCTCCTTGGCCATGAGGGGACGTTTGCCGTGGTCGCGATTGCCGCCGCAACCCACGACAGTGGTGATAAAGCCCTTTGCTCCCACGATGTCGCGTATGGTGTCAAGCACGTTGATAAGCGCGTCGGGAGTGTGGGCATAGTCGATGATGGCCACTACTCCCCTGTCATCCTTAAATGTCTGGAAGCGTCCGGCCACGGGCACGAGACGGCTCATATTGATGAGCACCTCCTCAGGGTTGAAGCCGGTGAGTATCGAAGCGCCGTAGACGGCTGTAAGGTTGTAGGCATTGAATCGACCGGAAAATCTCACCTCTACCTCTTTGCCGTTGAGCATCAGGAGTGTACCGTCAAGGCGTGTCTCCACGATGCGTCCGCGGAAGTCAGCATCTGTACGCAGGGAGTAGGTGAATTTGCGCGCCTTTGTATTCTGAAGCATGATGGCGCCGGCCTTGTCGTCGGCATTGACAAGGGCGAATGCCGTCGGGGGAAGCATGTCGAAAAACGACTTCTTAGCCTTCATATAGTTGTCTACGGTCTTATGATAGTCGAGGTGGTCGCGCGTCAGATTGGAGAAGACACCTCCGGTGTAGTGGAGTCCGGCGATACGGTGTTGAGCCGCGGCGTGTGAGGATACCTCCATGAAAGCGTAGTCGCAGCCGGCCTCCACCATCTCGGCAAGGAGGCTGTTGAGCGAGAGAGGGTCGGGAGTGGTGTGAGTGGAGGGCACCATTCGCGCGTCGATATAATTGCAGACTGTGGAGAGCAGTCCGGCCTTATATCCCAACATACGTGCCATCTCATAAAGCATTGTGGCTGTGGTGGTCTTGCCGTTGGTGCCGGTTACGCCCACGAGTTTAAGTTTCTCGGACGGACGGCCGTACCATTCGGAGGCTATCAGTCCGAGGGCAATGGCAGAGTTGGCCACGCGGATATATGTGATGCCCCGCTCGAGAGTGGCGGGGAGTTCCTCGCATACGATGGCTGCCACGTGAGTGGAGGCCACTACGGGGATGTATTTATGGCCGTCGGTGGTGACGCCACGCACGGCTACGAAAAGGCCGTCTTTCTCCACCTTTCGGGAGTCACTCTCCACGGAGGTTATATTGCGGTTTGTTTCGCCAATCACTTCCAGCGGTTGGACGACGTCTATAAGACGCTGCAGCTTGATGGTCATATCTCAATTATGTTTAGTTTTCTATCTAAAAGCCTTCCGGCATCCTTAATTCCCAAACTCTAAATCCTAAATCCTAAGCGTCAGCACAATTTCCGACCCTTTGCGAATGGCAGTGNCGGGTGCGCGGCTTTGAGCCACTNCCNTTCCGGCGCNGTGAAGTTTCACGTTAAGTCCGTGGCGCTCAAGAATCTTGACAGCCGACGGCGCGTCATAGCCGCAGACGTTGGGCACGGCATTCAGTTGCTCGGCAGCAGTAGGTTGCTCTGTCTTTATTATGCGTGCCTTACCGACGTTGGCAGCCGATGAGGTCTTCTGATTCTCAATATTGACGCTGGCTGAAAGCAGCGGAGTGTTGTCAGAGCGGTTGTCTGTGAATGTCGACACATTGTCGAGCATACCGCGGGCATACATCTTTAGCGCCATATTCTTCACCACCTGTCCGGAGGTGCGGTTTGCGCTCGTGCCGCTCGGCGCCAATATCAGGGCCATGCATGAATATTTGGGGTTTTCATATGGGAAGAAGCCTGCGAACGCGTATCTGCGTTTGCTCTTGTCGTATCCACCGCCGTGTTCCATGACGGGGTAAGCCGTGCCGGTTTTGCCGGCTATCATTACGCGGTCGTCGCGAACGGCGCGGGCCGTGCCATGCTCACCCCAGACGGGTTCTTTGAGGCAGATGCGCACCTTTTCGGCTGTTTCCTCCGAGCATATTCTGTCGCGCACATAGGTGATGGGCAGCAAGGAGTCCATATTCTCGCCAATCAGGCGCTTCATTACATGCGGGCGCACGAATTTGCCGCCATTTGCTATGGCATTGTAGATGGCGAGGGTATAGATGGGCGGTACGGTGGTATTATAGCCGTAGGCCTGACGCGCCAGGTCAAGATGACGTGCTGTCATGGTGATATTGTTGCCGCGACCGTCTGTAGGGAGGAGTTTGCGCACGTGGGGTATCTCTTCACCGGCAATTCCGGAATGTATTGTGTCAAAAAANNCTATNGAGGCCAGGCGGTCGTNNTATTTGGANGGGTCTTNGGCGTATTTNCGNAATATGNCGCGTGCAATGNCGGTGTTTGACGACATCTCTATGACCTGTTTCATGGTCTTGTAAGAGGGAGCATGCGGGTCAGTAGTGCGCTGGAAAGGGGAGCAGTCGATGCCGTCGTTGACCGATTTCACCAGTCCGTCTTCAAAGGCGATCATCAGTGATATGGGCTTCATGACAGAGCCGGGCTCGAATCCGCGCACCGCCCTGTTGAGAGCCTCGCCGTAATGGTCGTCGATTTTCTGAAGGTTGGCTATGGCCTTAATCTCACCGGTGGCTACCTCCATCAATATAGCAGTGCCCCATTCGGCATTTGACTCCTCACAGATGTTGTGGAGTTGCTCTTCGAGCATGTCCTGAAGGTCTATATTGATGGTGGTCTGGATGTTATAGCCTCGTTGGGTGGGTTGCGTCACCCAGTTGGCGATGCCGCTGGTGAGAGTCACCTTCTTAGCGTAACCCTCTTTGCCGTATAGCAGGAAGTCAAGGTCGTTTTCCAGTCCGGAATAGCCGTGTATCTCCCCTTTATCGTTCTCATTGACGCGTCCGATGGAGCGATAGGCCATGCGGCCGAAGGGATATATGCGCACGTTGCGCTCCTCCTTGTATAGCGGATGTCGGAATCCCTTACCCTTAAACTGCTTGAAATATGGCCATGCGGCTATCTGTTCGAAGTCTTCTACGGTGCCTTTTTTGACGAGCACCAAGGCACGTTTGCGCTTATCGTCCGGTCGCTCAAATTCGGCTTTCAGACGTGTATGCCATGAATATTTATTGAAAGAGTCGCGCGGCAGTTCGGTGAGATTTCGTACGCGCGGAAAATAGAAGTCGAGCGAGTCGGCCAAGGAGTCGATGGAAGCCCAGGGGATGCGCTTGCCTATTATTTTATTGTGTCGGAGGTCTACCTTGATGTCGTACACCTTGAGATTGCAGGCCAGGATATTGCCGTTGTCGGCGAGAATATCGCCACGCTCCGGACTCAGAGTGTCTATACGGGAGAAGTCTTTACGCGCACGCTCATTCCAAGCGTCAGCCTCGATTACTGTTGTTTTGAAGAGTTTGCCCACCACGAAGAGACCGAAGACTATAAATGCGATGGTCACCAGGCCGTANCGAAATACCACCTGTGCCTTATTGTTTTTCTTTTTTTTCTTTGCCGCTGTCATNTTCTNCGGTTANTCTTTGTATTTTTCTACTTCGTAAGGGGGTTGCTCCTGNAAGGTGAGCCCGAGTCCTTTCTCATTGACGAGGCGCTTCATCTCAGTCTCGCGTATCAGCGTCATATAGGCTGCTTTTTCCTGCAGTTTGGCCGACTCTGATTGTTTGAGTTGCTTGGTGAGCGTCTTTATCTCCTGCATTTTTGTCTTTGTCTTATATCGCAGTCCTATGAGTGAGATGACGGCCACGAGCATAGCCACCACAAGCCAGGCGTTATGCCGGAAGAATTCCAGGGAGACATACCGACCGTATCGGAGGTCGCTTACCCACGTTGATGAGGTCTTCTTTTTCTCTTTATTTTTCCCCTTTGCCATGATTATTTCATCTTGTCATGATTATTTTAATTGAGCGATACGCAACTTGGCACTGCGCGCCCGAGGATTGCGCTCCACTTCCTCCGCATCGGCCACAATGGGTGTGCGGGTGATGAGTTTCCACGGAGACTTGGCCACTCCGAAGAAGTCCTTTTCCTCTTCGCCGGCTATATTGCCCGTGCGCATGAAGTTTTTCACCATTCGGTCTTCTATCGAATGATAGGTGAGCACAGCCAGTCGTCCACCCTCACGGAGCATGGAGGGTGTGGAGAGGAGGAATTGCTCTAAGGCCTCCATCTCGCCGTTGACAGTGATACGCAGAGCCTGAAATACCTGCGCCAACTCTTTCTTCACGTTCCGGGGATTTAGAGCCGGAGTGACTGCATCGGTAAGTTGCGCGGTAGTTGTGATAGGGGAGAGGTCGCGTGCCTTGATGATGTCCGCCACTATGCCGCGTACATTCTTCAGATCGGTATACAGGCGGAAAATCTCTGTGAGGCGTTCGGACGATGATTCGTTGATAACCTCCCTTGCTGAGCGGGGGGCGCGTTGATTCATGCGCATATCCAGCGGTGCGTCTTCGCGGAAGGAGAAGCCGCGTGAAGCGTCGTCAAAGTGATGGAAGGAGACACCGAGGTCGGCAATAATGCCGTCAAATTTCTCCACGTCATGATAGCGCATGAAGTTGGACATAAATCTGAAGTTGGACAGCACAAAAGTAAACCGGTTATCATCCGGCACATTTGCGAGTGTGTCGGTGTCTTGGTCAAAGCCGTAGAGTTTGCCCTCCGGACCTAATTCTGCAAGAATGGCCCGCGAATGACCGCCTCCTCCGAAGGTGGCATCAGCATATATACCGCCGGGACGGATATTTAATCCCTCGATACTTTCGCGTAGTAAGGCAGGGATATGATAGACGTTGGAATTGTCACTCATAGACATCAGAAATGTGTAAATTTTTACCTCTCCTCTAATAAATCCCAAAGTTAGTGAAAAAGTCTCATAGTTTGCAATTGTAAATTCCCATTTTATATTTTTTTTACAAAATACTTATTGACAACCAAATTTTCACTCAAATTTTCTCTTTCAAACCAAAAAATATGCTTGAAGTACAGTCGAAGTGTTCTGAATATTCCATTCTCGTGCCGTTATAAATTAGGATTAATTGATATAAATTGCAGTTACACAGAATATTGTGAACTTTATCTACGTTGTCGATTTTTATTCCGGATAAGTAAAAAATCAGTAAAATAATGCGCTTTTTGCAATTTACACCTCTTTTTATTATTTTTGTGTCACAATATCACACCCATGACATGTCAGATTTGCTATNACATGTCTTGGTGATAATTTATGTCTTTATAATTNTATCGTTATAATAATATTATTATGATTGNATTTCAGACTNANGGTGTCGAAATGCCGGACATCAATGACACGTCCACTGCCAAGTGGCTTGAAAAGGTGTCAGCCTCTTACGGCTACACGATTGGCTAAATTTGCTATCGCTTTACCGGCGATGAGCAGATACTCGATTGCAACCGTCAGTTTCTCAATCATGACTATTATACCGATATCATCACCTTTGACTATACAGAAGGGGATGTGATAAATGGCGATATACTTATCTCGCTTGATACTGTACGCTCCAACGCAGAAGATTTGAATGAGCCGTATCAGCGTGAGTTACACCGCGTTATAGCGCATGGCGTATTGCATCTCTGCGGACTTCATGATAAGGGGCCCGGGGAGCGCGAGCAAATGGAAGCCGCTGAAAATAAAGCACTTGATCTCATTGGGCTCTAATTTCTTTTGTAAGAAAAGTCATATATAACACTCTGAATAATTTGCCGACTTATGCGATTTGATTACGATGTCATAGTGGTAGGAGCCGGACATGCCGGATGTGAGGCGGCTGTCGCCTGCGCACGTCTCGGTGCTGTCACTCTATTGATTACTGCTGACCTTAACCGTGTGGCACAGATGTCGTGTAATCCTGCAGTTGGCGGTATTGCCAAAGGTCAGATAGTGCGGGAAATAGACGCACTGGGTGGTCGCATGGGTATTGTGGCCGATGAGACTGCCATCCAGTTTCGGATGCTAAACCGCTCTAAAGGTCNGGNTGTATGGTCTCCACGAGTGCAGAGTGACCGTGTATTGTTCGGCGAAAAATGGCGCTCGATACTCGAGTCCACCCCCNGTCTCTATCTCTTTCAGGATANGGTGACATCACTTATTCTAAATGGAGATAATACCGAAGTGGAAGGTGTACGTACTGCCCTCGGTTATGAGTTTAAGGCGTCGCGTGTCATCCTTACCAACGGTACATTTCTCGGTGGTCTGATGCATTTCGGCAAGACGCAGATACCCGGAGGACGCATTTCCGAACCTGCCAGCCTCGGTCTGACTGAGCAACTGCGCTCTATTGGTTTTGAGACCGGCAGGATGAAGACCGGCACACCCGCGCGCATTGACGGCAAGACGATAGATTTTTCTCTCTGTGAGATGCAATGCGGCGATGATGAGATTATCCCCGAAGGTCCGAAGGCAGTGACTCCGGAAAGACGGGACCATCATAAATTCTCTTTCCTTCCGGAGGTGAAGCGCCGCTTGAAATCGCGTCCCTGTTACATCACTCACACCAATGCCGAGAGTCATAAAATATTACGCGACAACCTTGCAGACTCTCCCCTTTACAACGGTCAGATACAGAGTGTCGGTCCCCGTTATTGTCCTTCGATAGAGACAAAAATAACGACCTTTGCAGACAAGGAGAGTCATCAACTCTTTCTCGAGCCCGAGGGTGAGAATACCTCAGAATATTACATCAACGGTTTTTCGAGCAGTATGCCCTGGAAGGTGCAACTTGCCTCCTTGCGTCAAATCCCGGCGCTTCGTGAGGTGCATTTCTATCGTCCCGGATATGCCATAGAGTATGACTATTTTCCACCTACCCAACTAACCCACGACCTGCAGACAAAGCGAGTGGGAGGTCTCTATTTTGCCGGTCAGATCAATGGCACGACAGGTTATGAAGAAGCCGCCGCTCAGGGATTGATGGCTGCCATAAACGCGGTTCGTTCGTTGCATGGCGAGCCTCCATTTATTCTCGGTCGTGACCAGGCCTATATCGGAGTGCTTATCGATGATTTGGTGACGAAGGGTGTTGACGAACCCTATCGCATGTTTACCTCTCGGGCAGAATACCGTATACTTTTGCGTCAGGATGATGCCGATATGCGTCTCACACCTCTCGGTTATGAGATAGGCCTCGCCGATGAGCACCGTTATCAGACGATGCTTCGCAAGCAAGAGCAACGTGATGCCTTGATTGAATATCTGAAGGCAACGAAAATACCGATGTCAAAAGAAGTGAATGAATGGCTCGCCGGGAAGGGGAGTGATCCGCTCAGTGGAGGCGTCCGTATGATCGAACTGTTACGTCGTCCTCAGATTACCCTGCCCGATATGATGGAATTCTTCAGCAATTTGTCAGAATATATCTCCGGCATAGATGCCGATATCAGGGACGAGGTGGTTGAGGCTGCAGAGATATTGGTGAAATACGAAGGGTATATCGCACGCGAGAGGATGCTTGCCGATAAAGCCGTAAGGCTTGAGAATGTCAAAATTCCTGCAGGGATGGACTTTGACACAATTAAAAGTCTTTCTACCGAGNCTNGTCAAAAGCTGTCGAAGATAAGACCTGCGACGATTGGTGNCGCGTCACGCATTCCCGGCGTTTCANCGGCAGACATCAGCATCCTNTTAATAATGCTTGGCCGATAAANACGGNNAAAAGACAGGGAANTATGGGATGATTGTTCCACGTGGAACAATCCACAATATTCCTAAGCGGGAGATTTTCGTATATAATTCTCACGGAAAATACAATATCTAAATAATATTTATTATGACATTAGAAGATCTTAAACTTACAATTCGCGACGTGCCTGACTTCCCTTCAAAGGGTATAATGTTTCGCGATCTCACCACGCTTATCAAGAATGGCGAGGCACTGCAATTAATGAGCAAAGAACTTGCTGCTCTCTATCGTGACAAGGGTGTAACGAAGGTTGTCGGCATAGAAAGTCGCGGTTTCATCGGTGGTTCAATACTCGCATACGAATTAGGATGCGGTTTTGTGCCGGCTCGCAAACCGGGTAAACTTCCGTCGGTGACAATCAAAAAGGCGTATGCCAAAGAGTATGGTGTGGATACTATCGAACTGCACAGCGACTCGATTACACCGGATGATGTTGTAGTGCTGCACGATGACCTGCTCGCTACGGGTGGTACTATGAATGCTTGTTACGAACTTGTAAAGTCGATGAATCCGAAGAAAATCTATATCAATTTCATCGTCGAACTCACCGACCTGCACGGACGTGACAATCTTCCCGCCGACTGCGAGATAACTTCTCTGCTGAAGTATTAATCCCGATGAATACGGAAAAAATAGATAAAGCGACCGACATCCTGACCGGTGTCGGTCGCACCATTGATGAGCAGGGTGGGTTCGGTATAGAAATTACCCCTGACAGAACCCGTGACGATATCATGAATAATCGTCCGGGCGAACAGTTGCGCAAAAAAATACTCGCCCTGCCCGACTCGCCGGGTGTATATATGTATCTCGACAAGCACGGTCATGTCATCTATGTGGGTAAAGCAAAACGACTGAAGCGCCGCGTCTCCTCTTACTTCAACCGTCATCATGACGCGACGCGCACTAATCTTCTGGTAAGAAATATCGTCGATATGAGGTTTATCGTCGTGGCTACCGAAGAGGATGCGCTGCACCTCGAGAATGCCATGATCAAAGAGTATCAGCCTCGTTATAACGTGCTGCTCAAAGATGACAAATCCTACCCCTGGATAGTGGTGACAAAAGAGGCCTATCCTCGCGTTTTCATGACACGAGACAATAGTATTCCCGGCACATATTACGGGCCATATGCCAATATGCAGAGTGCACGGGTTGTGCTCGAACTTATCCGTGAAATATATCCCCTGCGCAGTTGCCGGCATTTGCTCGACCCGCAAAGTATAGCACGCGGTAAATACCGTCTTTGTCTCGATTATCATATCCACAAATGCGGTGGATGCTGCCGGGGATATATCAGCGAGGAGCAATATGGAGAGACGATACGCAGGGTGCGCCAGATATTGTCGGGAGAAACAGTGGAGTTAGAGCGTCATCTCGAAAATGAAATGAATACACTCGCGGAGGATTTGCGGTTTGAGGAGGCGCAGAGCGTCAAAGAACGCTATGAAGTGCTCAAGCGATATAACAGCAAATCTGTAATCGCAAGAACGGAGCGGGGAGAGGTGGATGTTTTCGCATACGTGGAAAATCCCTCCACGGCTTACGTCTGCTTTATGCATCTGCACAATGGTGCCGTCGTGCAGAGTCTCAATCTGGAATATAAGCGACGGTTGGCCGAAACGCAGGAGGAAATTCTCTCGATGGCTATCTCGGAAATAAGCCGGAGGTTTGACCGCAAGTTCAAGAGTGTGATAGTGCCCTTTATGCCGGATGTGGAATTTGCGGGAGTGGAATTTGTGGTGCCTAAGCGTGGCGACAAACTGAAAATTCTCGATGTGGGCATGAAGAATGCGCGGCAGTATATGACCGACCGTGAGAAGCAGGCCGATGCGCTTGATCCGGAGCGGGGAGTGGAGCGCCTGATGGAGCAGATGAAGTCTGACTTCCGTCTCTCTGTGCAGCCACGGCATATAGAGTGTTTTGATAATTCGAATATTCAGGGTACCAATCCTGTGGCGAGTTGTGTCGTGTTTCGCAATGGCAAACCCTCCAAGCGCGACTATCGTCATTTCAATATAAAGACCGTTGAAGGACCGGATGATTTTGCATCGATGAAGGAGGTGCTTCATCGCCGTTACACCCGCATGATGGCCGAAGGTGAGGAATTACCTCAGTTGGTAGTTGTGGATGGCGGCAAGGGTCAGTTGAGCGCGGCCGTAGAGGCCTTTGATGAGATGGGAATAAGGGGCACGGTGGCTCTTGTGGGCATAGCCAAGCGACTTGAGGAAATATATTTTCCGGGCGACACATATCCGCTGTATATTGACAAGAAGAGTCCGAGTCTGCGAGTGATTCAAGCCCTGCGCGACGAAGCCCACCGGTTTGGCATTACTCATCACCGCAACCGCCGAAGCAAGGGTCAGGTGCGCAGCGAACTGGATACGATCAAGGGGATAGGCCCGGCGACAGCCACGGCTTTACTGAAGCATTTCAAGAGCGTAAAGCGCATCAAGGAGGCCTCGCTCGATGACCTGACTGCCGTAGCCGGCCGCGCTAAAGCCCAAATCCTCTACGCCCATTTCCATACGTGATGCAGGTGGCGCCAGCGTACGTGCCGATTCAACCTTTTTTGTCTTTTTTGAGTTATAATATTATAAGCAGTAATTAATTATAAAATCAAAAAGATAAAATTATGGCAGAAACAAAATTTATGGGAAATCCCGTTCAGACGGTGGGCAATTTGCCCGCTGTAGGTGCTGATGCGCCAGCATTTACTCTTACGGCGCAAGATTTAAGCGATTTTTCTCTTGAGGATTTGAAGGGTAAACAGGTGGTACTCAATATTTTCCCGAGTCTTGNCACAGATGTATGCGCAGCGTCAGTNCGCCGCTTCAATACCGATGCGGTGAANTATCCGGACACGGTAGTANTCTGTGTGTCAATGNATTTACCGTTTGCCGCTACACGCTTCTGTACGGTGAATGGAATAGAGAATGTAAAGACGGGATCCGGTTTCCGTTCTGACTTCGGCAAGACTTACGGCGTAGAGATAGCAGAAGGTCCCTTCCGCGGCCTGTATGCACGCGCCGTCGTAGTAATCGGCAAAGACGGCAAAGTAAAAGGCACCCAACTCGTAGATGAAATCACTCACGAGCCCGACTACGCCGCCGCCGAAGCCCTCNTCTCCTAATTATCGGCANATAAATTTCTAAGACAGTAAGACCCCANTTTTTGGGAATGGGGNCNAATTCTGTTTCATTTCATTAGCGCCACAATCCCTTTCCCTGTATTTTCGGAGAAGGATTGTGGCGCTAATGTATGGTTGTGTGTTATGCCGGTGTTAGCGGGCTTTGCGGAGGTTTAGGCGGTCGATTAGGGCGTGGTTGGTGTGGAGGTTCATGTTGGAGTCTTCGGGGCCGTAGACGAGGGTTATGGTGTGTCTGCCGGCTGATAGCGGGACGCGCACCGTGTTGCTTGAACCCCAGTCGTTCCAGTTGGCTACGCCTCGGGTGGGCATCACTATGGTGCCGACTTTTGTGCCGTCGACTGTCAGCGAACGGATGGCGGCCTTATTTTCGGTATTTACCGGTCCGTTGCCGTTGGCATATATCACGCTGACGGTGTATTCTCCATCTTCGGGGATCTCTACCTCAAAGGTTGCCGGAGCGCTCGTTTGGGAGACTTCCTGAAAACCGGCGCCCGTATATCCCTCTAATGCTTCAGAGGGCATATAGCTTATTTCCGGTGATGTCATGACTGTAATCTCCTCCACACCTTGCGTCACGATGAGAGGACGGTTGTCGCGGGGCTGTGAGGCAAATGATTCCACTCCGTCGCTGCTGATGCCGATTACCTGCCATTCACCCGGCTCTGTGAGAGGCCATGATGTAGCGCGTGTCTCTCCTACAACCTCACCGTTCCGGAGTATCTTATATCCGGCGATATATTCTATCGGGTTCCAGCGGAGCACTTCAGATACACCCTCCCCATCGACAGCCTTTTCTATCCATGCAATAGGGGTGAGCGGTGCTTTCACGTTGGCCGTATGATTGACTGCCATCTGCGGGATTGGCTCGTTGTCCATCTTTACGATGATAGTGTGATTGCCTTTCAATTTCTTTGCGGGAATTACCGCCGTCGGGTCGAGTGCTTTTCCGTCGAGAATAAGGGAGGCCACTTTAGCGCCATAACCCTCGACGGTAATATCGAGTCTTCCTCCGCGATAGGGGAAATTAGCAAGCGTATTGACACCCTCGAAAGCCTTTGGCACGAAGGGAGCGATGCGCAGACCATCCTTTTCGAAGTTAATACCGAAAAGGATACGGTTTGTAAGCGCCAGATTTCCGGACAGGCTCCACAGCATATTTGAGGAATTGAGCTCGGTGAAATAGTCGCCGTTGTCAAGGTTGAAATTCTCCTTGTTCGTAGCGAAAAGCGCGGCAGGGCGTACCACAGAGCCTATACCCTCCACTACACCCTGCTCATTGCCTGCCTTAGCCTGTGCAAGCGCCCAGTATGAGGCTACAAACGGCCACAGAGCGTTGTTGTGATAGTTGGGTATATCGGATATCTGCGGGAAGAAAATAGCGGGTCCGTAGGGCGTCACCGGATTGCCCTGCGATATGCGGCGCTGACGCTCCGGTGAGGCCACATCGTAAAGAATGGCGAGCGACTCTCCGAGAGTCTCCGCGCGCGGATTGAGTATCTTGTTGTCCACACCGTAGGTGTACATACCCCAGTAGTCCTGACCCGGCACGTCAAATACCTCCTCAATATTCTCGGCCAAGACCTCAGCCTTCTCCTGATAAGCCTTTTCGGCCTTTTTGTCACCGAGTATGCCGGCCATTTCTGATGCAGCCTTGAGCGCTGCGCAATAGAGCACGTTGGTGCCCATGGCCTCGCTCTGTGAGATATCGGCAGTCTGCATCCACCGTGGATAACTCTGCTCGCGCCAGTCGATAAATGATGTTTCTCCCTTCACGAGTCCGCGCTCTGAATAGATAGTGGCATCATCCTTAGCCAGACTTCTCTCCACGATGGGAAATACCTTTTCGAGCCAAGCCCGGTCGCCGGTGACTTTATAAATCTCCCAGGCCGCCACGGTCCAAATCATACGGTCGGTAGAGATGGGCCACGCGCCGCCGCTGCCGGTGTCCTGTATGATCTGTCCTTCGGGATTGACCTTCTTCATAAGGCTTATCATGGAGGCCTCCGGCTGGAGGGCAGCCATTGAGAGGATTATGGAGTAAGAGACATCGCGAGTCCATACGCCGGCCCATTCCTTGCCGGTGCGCAGTGTGGTGTCCGGTTCCACGGCATTGACCATCTCGTCGAGGGCCATATTGTAGACAGCCTGCAGAAGAGAATTTTCAGTCTTGAATACCGGATAGGCGTCGAGGTTGTTTTTACGCTGCCAGGTCTGCTCTACGGGCATGAAATATCCCGGACGTCCCCTGTATGTGGATTGTATCTCGTAAGGGGAGACGGCCCAGGCTTTGAATTCATCCTGATATAGAGTATCACCTTGCCAGCGGTAAGCCTGCGTGACAGCGTATACAGGAGCCTCATCCGAGGAGGAGGCGAAGGAGGCAAAAGAGATAGTAGTGGCGACAGCGCAGAGTGCCGCCGGAAGTATGAAATGAGAAGATATCTTCATGTATAGAGCAGATTTTAAGTTAGTGATAATGATATATTTTAGAAAATCAAGACCCCTTCGCAAATTTTTTTTGCGAGGGGTCTCAAATTATTATTTTTTGTGACGTCTGCCGGAGTGTTTGGCGGCGTTGCGGCCGTGGCTCTTGTTGCGCTCACGGCGCGGCTTGTTGGGGTTGCCTTTGTCGGAGATAAGCGCGAAGTCGAGTTGCTTGCGGTCGAGATCGGCGCGAGCCACCTGTACTTTCACGCGGTCGCCCAGAGTATAGCGTGTATGGGTATTACGACCTATGAGGCAGAAATTTTTCTCGTCAAACTCGTAATAGTCATCATTAAGGTCGCGGACGGGCACGAGACCCTCGCACATATTCTCGTCGAGTTCTACGTAGAAGCCCCATTCCGTGACGCCGGAGATTACGCCTTCGTATATCTCTCCGAGGCGGTCTTTCATGAATTCCACCTGCTTGTATCGTATAGAAGCGCGCTCGGCATTGGCTGCAAGTTGCTCCATGTCGCTGGAGTGCTTGCACTCCTCGACAAGTTTGAGTTTGTCGGCGCTGCGTCCTCCGTCGGCATATTTAGCCAGAAGGCGATGCACCATCATATCCGGATATCGGCGTATGGGCGATGTGAAGTGAGTGTAATAGTCCATCGCCAGACCGTAGTGACCCACGTTGTCGGGAGTATATACAGCCTTAGCCATCGAGCGGATGGCAAGAATGGAAAGCATATTCTCCTCACCTTTTCCCTTGACGTCCTTAAGCATACGGTTAAGGCTCTTATTTACCTGTCGGGCAGTGCCTTCCGGATTTATTTTGTATCCGAAGCGGGAGGCAATCTGCGAGAAATTGGTGATTTTTTCGGTGTCGGGTTTGTCGTGGACACGATACACGAAATTCTTGGCTTTCTTACCGTTGCGCACTTTGCCGATCGACTCGGCGACGGTGAGATTGGCGAGAAGCATA
>WFLX010065538.1_pt1 | contig 36576 bp, 24 predicted proteins | sample 4967041 | NCBI WGS metagenome assembly WFLX01 (sample SAMN12857096, study PRJNA449069) | gut metagenome | isolation source: stool from male and female vole | host: Microtus ochrogaster | place: USA:Florida | collected 2017
TTACAGCGGATTCGCTTTAATGAATTGCGGAGAGAGAGGGATTCGAACCCCCGGTACCTCTCAGTACGCCGGTTTTCAAGACCGGTGCAATCGACCACTCTGCCATCTCTCCGAAACATACGCAGCCACCTTGCTTATTTGGTTTGTCTGTGTATGACATTTGGGAGGGTCTATCCCCAAATGCGGTGCAAAGGTAGGGAGTTTTTTTCAATCATGCAAGTTTTTTCTGCTATTTTTTATTTCACCCCTCTTCTATTTGGTCTTTTGTTCCATGATTGGCAATTAGAGGGAAAAGTAATATCATTTCGTTCACAAGCATTGGCTATTCTAAATCATACAGTGATGCACCAAAGATAGCGCTTCATGAAGTACTGCGTCGAACTTTAAGTCAGCAAAGTCAACATTGTTATTCCAGAAGTTCTTCATGGTCCTGACTACGATGCACTTCGTTATGTCTGTGCCTGTAGTTTTTGCAGACAATCTTAAAACAAGACGCACTTGAACAACACCCCATATTCTGCCCGAATGGTGGCTACATAAAGTGTTGGTTGCAAAAAGAATAATCCAAACTCTTTGTCGATGAAACATCTGCTGCCCACAGACAACAACAAGCCTTAAACAAACCATTGTTTAAGGCTACCGGGATGCCAGTGATACTTGCATCTGACATGAGTCATAATAATTGTAGCATTTCGCCCAATGCTCTTAAAAAGTATTAAAAGCATTTTGCCGTTCCTGCAAGTTTATATAACTTTGGCAGTAGAAAATTCGGATTTGGCATGGACAAGATATGTTACTTGCTTATAGCTTGCACACTACTGGCTTCGTGCAAGAGCCAGTATGCAGTGCAAGGCACTTCATATATTGAAGAACTAGAAGGTCAGATGCTGACACTGAAGGTCTTCGCAGACAATGACATGCAGAGCATCGACTCTGCCCGCGTGGTGCACGGCAAGTTCAATTTCAGCGGTAGGATGGACTCTACGATGCTCGCCAACTTGTTTTACGGAGAGATAAGCATCATGCCGTTGGTGCTCGAACAGGGAAATGTGGAGTTGAGCATCAACGAAACATACCAGGAAGTGAGTGGCACGCCGCTCAACGATTCGCTTTCGGACTTTATTCAGCGCAAAGCGCAGTTGGACACACGACTGGCTGAATTGCCCCACATGGAGTCGCAGATGGTGATGGAGGGCAAGGAATACGACGACATTCTGTACGAGTTGAGGCTGGTTTCGCAAAAGTTGATGCACGAGAATGACAGGCTGGTAACGACTTTCATCCGTGANAACTACAACAACGCGCTCGGCCCCGGCATATTCATGATAATGACCAGCAAGACCGCCTACCCCATCCTAACGCCACAGGTTGAAGAGATTGTNACCCATGCCACACCCTATTTTCTGGGCCATCCATACGTCAGAGAGTTTCTCAGAGTGGCGCGTGAAAACGAAGAAAAACTGCACGAATACTGATTTGCCGTGACCTTCACCCGATGTTTTTCCGTCCAAGAACTCACGCCCTACATCAGTTGGGGGCACTTTTTTCATGCCTGGTCGTTAAACGCCAGAATGGCATCGATAGCCGATGTACACATCTGCACAGCATGCCAAGCCGGTTGGATCAACCGATTCAATGTTGAGAATCGCGGTCAGGCAGAGAGTGCCGTGACGCTTTGGAACGATGCACGCCATATGCTTCACCAGTGGGCGAACGAAGGAAGAGTTGCCATGGCTCGTGTCATGATAGAACGTGCTTGGAGCGAAGACGAGGACATTGTATTGCCCGATCTCGGCACACGCCTACCCTTGTTGCGACAGCAGACAGGTAATCCATGCCTGTGTCTGTCGGATTTCGTAGCACCTAAAGGATGCGGCATTAAGGACAAGATTGCACTTTTTGCAACTACCACTGAGCCGGAGATGGAACAATTCATGCCCGANGACCCTTACCGACATCTGCTCGCACANACACTTGCCGACCGTCTGGCAGAGGCAGCCGCCGAACTGGCTCACATGTTGACTCGGCGCCAGTGGTGGGGTTATGCGCCCGATGAAACCCTCACCGTTACCGACATCCTTTCGGCACGCTATCAAGGGATTCGCCCTGCCGTCGGCTATCCTTCCCTGCCCGACCAGAGTCTCAACTTCCTGTTCTCTTCGCTACTGAACTTCGCCGATTTGGGCATAATGCTCACAGAGAGCGGCGCCATGAGGCCGCACGCCAGCACAAGCGGTTTGATGCTGGCGCACGCCAAAGCTCACTATTTCAGCGTCGGAGAGATAGGAGAAGACCAACTGCACGACTATGCAAGGAGGAGAGACATGAAGCCAGAAGAACTTCGCCCCTTCCTGCAAACGATTATTGCATAAGGGCAGAAGGAGGCACTGCGTTTTCCTCTGCTCCCCACTGTTTGTTGGGCTGACTTCCCATAACTAACACAAGAGTCGCTCCGTCCTTTATGTCATCCTGACTGAACCAGGGTTTGTCCCAGGGATTGCCATTGAGTTTGGCGCTCTGTATGTACTTATTCTCGCGGCTACATCCTTTTGCAATGATGTGAAACAGNTTGCCGTTTGGCAATTTGACGCGTATATCGGAAAATATAGGCGAGCCGATATTGAAGGCAGGAAAGCCTGGAGTGACGGGATAGAAGCCGAGACTGGAGAAAACNACGAAGCTGGTCAAGCCGCCACCATCCTCGTCACCGGGAATGCCCATCACGTCATTTCGGAACCATGTGTCGAGACACTGACGGACACGTTTCTGTGTTTTCCAGGGTGCGCCGGCATAATTATATATATAAGGTATGTGGAGGGANGGCTCGTTNGCCATGGTGAACTGTCCGATATTGCCGGTCTGGTCTGGCAGTTGCTCATAAAATTCGCGTTTGCCACGCCCCATGGGTTCGGCAAAGGTGCGGTCAAGTTCATAGGCCATCTGGTCGCGCCCGCCCATAAGGCGTGCGAGGTCAGCGAGGTTGTGCTGCACGTCCCAGCGGTATGTCCATCCGTTATTCTCGTCATAGGCATCGCGTGCGCCGATGCCGCCGCCGAAACGGTAATCGAAGTCGGGCAGGAAGTTCCCGTCTTTGTCCTTGGGGTGGAAAAAACGTGTGTCGGGATTCCAGAGTGTGCGATAGTTGTAGCTCAGGCCCAGATATGTTTCAGACTCGCCCAGTCTCCCGAGGAACTGTGCGATGCGCGAGAGGCACCATTCGTCGTATGCTGTGCCGAGAGTGACGGCAACGGGCTGTCGCTTCTCGAAACCACTGACGTTAGGGTCCGTCTCTTTCTCTCCCTTCGCCAGCGCAGGGATGTAGCCATGCTCTTTGTAGAAGCGGTCGATGTATCCGGCAGGACGTCCGCTCCAAGGTGCCAAAGTCTTCTCCTCCATGCCGCGGCGACAGTATTCGTATGCACGTTCGGCGTCGACATTAAGACCTTTGTAGAGCGCATCTGCCACCATGGCAACGCCATGGTTAGAGTTCATGCGGCGTGTGTCGCCTGTCATTTCAGGGAAGGTGGGCATCCAGAAGGTGCCCATCTGCTCAGCCATACGCAGGTAGCTCTCTATGATGTGTTCCTCCTTGGCGGGCTGTATAAGTGCGCGCAGCGGATGCGCGGCGCGATAGGTATCCCAAATCCAGTCGTCGCTGTAGAAAGGTTTGCCGTCATCCTCATGCACTTTACCATCGAAAGCAGAAAAATAGTACCCGTCTTCGCTTAGACAGACAGGACGTTCGAAGGTGCGGTAGTAAGCGGTGTACATGACGGTCTTCTGGTCTTCGGTACCACCCTTCACAACGATGTTGCCGAGCGTCTCGTTCCAGATCTTTCTGCCTTCAGCAGCCACCTTCGCGAGGTTGAACCGGGAGCCTTGCTCACGCTCAAGGTTGGCGGCGGCCTGTTTTGCGCCTATCAAAGATATTCCGTAACGGAAGCACACCTTCTTGGTGCCTGCCGGGAAGCGCAAAGCAGCGCAGCCACGATGCCCGCTGACTTCTTTTTCGTCGGATATGTTGCCGTTGCGGAGTATGCCGGAACACAGGGGTGCTACATCGAACTCTCCGCTGAAATAAATTTTCATGTTACGGCTCAGATGCTGGTCGGCAACTACCGATTTGCCATCGACAGTCATTAGGCCATTGTCCGTGAAAAGGGTTATCGTAGCGGGCTTCGAAGGGTCAAGAAAGGAGAACTCGTATATGGCACTCTGATGACTGACTGCCAGATGGACTCCGATAGTATTGTCCGCCACCTGCACCTGATAGTCGTAGGGCGTCACCCTCTCGTGGTCCCAGGTAACAGGCACCACGTCGCGCACCTCGTTGCCCTGTGTGACGCTAATGCGGAAGGCACTGCGTTCGCGATGATTAGTAACCGCCATGGGCAGTCCGTCAAGCATCTCTGTGGTATAGTCGCCACGCGTGGGATAGATGCGCATCAGGCTGTTGGGCAACTGTACGGTAGGGAAACAAGGCACCAGCAAATGGCTGATGCTACCGATGTAGGGATTAACATAGTCCACGGGCTGTTTTCCGGAAGTGGCATTGAGGGCAAGCGGAGCTACGAAAAGAAGTGCGAGAAGGGGCTTTATAAATGGCTTCATGCTTTGTAATTTTATGATTTCCGCGACAAATATAAGCATTTCTGTCGAGAACAAAGCATCGCGTAACATAAAAAAGAGCCGCCTCGAAGAAAACACCCTCCGCATCGCTTAGAACTATTGCACATTTTCAATAGTTTTCGTTGAAGTTGGCCATATTAACGTTTTCTGCTTTTTGTCATTTCTTTTTCAAGCATAAATCTATAAGCATCACTGCTGATTCTTTCTCTTCCTTCGGGGCGTCCTTTGGTTTCCATGCTACGATAAAACGGATGGTCGCGTACTGTATGACATAACCTTTCTCTATCCAACAAGCAAGTTCTGCCTGCATCTTCTTTGAGAGTTGAGCAACAGGGTGTTCAGAAGAACTACCGTAAAAATAGTTATTACAGAATCGTAGCTGCTCACCAGAAGAGAGAGACAGGACTTCCTTCTTGCATGACTTGAAAAACCCGAGGTTTACATCTTTGTGTGAAAGCTCAATTACTACTTCTTCCGGGGCATCGTAAATTGTTTGATCTACATAATGTTTATCCGCAGGCATGCGATCAAACAGTTCGCTGTCTGTGTATATAAAAAGTCGTCTTCTTGCACGCGTCATTCCCACATAATAACAACGTCGCTCAATATCTCTGGCATACATGGGCGATGAAACAAGCATATAGACGTCATCCCATTCACGTCCCTTCGACTTGTGGATAGTCGAAACAACAACCTCTGCATCTGACACATCGCAAAAGTCATCAATGGTTGCTTCAAACACCATCTCCTTAAAGTCCATCAAATACTTTGCCTTATTCGTTTGTTCAAAGAGTGTAATGCAACGCTTTAAGTAGTGAAGGCTGGCCGATTGGGAATATCTCTTGAATGTCTCCCGTTTTGCATTTTCCCAGACGTCATCTGCAACAAGCGGCGTGGGCGTATGTCGTTCAAGGTTTTTCAAGAAGAATCTCACTTCGACCATATTCCAAAAACGGATACCATCCATGCGCTGAATGAGTTTGCTATTGAACCCATGCTTGCGAAGCATAGCAACAAGTATGCCGGCTTCCTCGTTTTTTTGAGTAAGCACACACATTGTTCCATCCTTACGCTGTCTCTTCAGGTCGTCAATAATCCGTTGATACGCAGTTCCTGAAGAATAGTTTGTAATGGCGACAGTACCGTCATCTTCACTCTTCGAAATGATTGGAGTGTTCTTCATTCGGTTGCGGATATTCCGCACGAAAGCATTGGCAATATCCACAACATGGCGCGTGCTCCGATAGTTCTCTGTCATCTCCACCAATGTGCCTCGCGCTTCATCAAGCAACTGTCGCATGTAACGCGAATTAGAGCCTCGAAACTCATAGATATTTTGATCATCGTCTCCAACAGCTATCACCCGCATTTCTTCGTTGGCGACCATGAGGGCGTGAACCAAATTATATTCTTCTTGACTCATATCCTGAGCCTCATCGATCACCAATACAGTCTTACTGATTCGATTAGGCTCCACATCGCCTTCTGCAATCATTTTGGCGGCAAGAGCAACAACATCCTCTGAGTCATCAAGATTCCCTATGCGACCAAGAAGGTCAAAGCTATAGGAATGGAAGGTCTTAATCTCGACAAAATGGGCTGCATTCCCGATAAGTTCCATCAGGCGCTGCTTGAATTCCATTGCCGCTGCACGCGAGAAGGTGAGCATCAAGAGCTGTTCGTGCTTCACATCCTCCAACAAAAGTAGGGATGCCAACTTATGCACTAACACACGCGTCTTTCCGCTTCCTGGACCGGCAGCTACTACAATTACGCGGGACTCCTTGTCTAAGATTATCTGCTTCTGTTGCCGAGATAGCTTGCCAAAAAGTTGATCATACTTCGTCTTTGTGATGTTTCGGTCAATTTGCTCTACCCGGTCTCCTTTGAAATACTGCTGCACAAAGCGTTTATAGTCCATTTGGAAATAGTCCTGAACAAATCGAAGTGCTGCATCATAGTCGCGCACCATCAAATTGGCATACTCTCCGACGATATGTATCTGCTGCATCTTTTGACGGTAGAACTCGTCGAGCAACCGATAGTCATCCTTTTTATATTGTAGTCGAGCGTCTTTAAGACGGAGAATATCCATTGCGTTATATATCACCAAGAAGCCGCCTTCGAGTTTCAAGGCTCCTATTTTTGAGAGATAAAGCAATGCCTCCTCCACATCCTCTATTTGTACATCGGAAAAAGCACACAACTGCGATTGTACTCGTAACTTGAAGTCATCAAGCAACTCTACAACAGAGAACGAAAAACCATTTTGCTTTTTCGTTTCTTCTGACGTGTTCCGTGCTTGATTGTATAGCCACTCTATAGTAAAGCTACATATTTCAAGACGTTTCTCCAAACGCATGATTGTAGATTCCATATTTGCCAGTCTCACCACCTCAAGATTATGGGCAGCATCTTCCTTCTTCTTCGTATATCCTTTGATAGTCAGGAAGTATAGAATCGTTCGAAGGTCTTTCTCTGTAGCCGTTCGAATGCCTTCTTTTTGTGCGTTATCATTCAGCTGCTTGTATGTGACACACAGACTCCCTTCGGGCACATGGTCAAGTACATAGCGCTCCAGACGGGCGAAGCGTCCAAGAAGATTCTTTGAACGGGTTTCTGACTCACCTGCATCATACAGATAAACCGAAATGTCTTTGGAGTCTGCAAGGATTCCTTCCTGACGCATACGTTCCACAGCAGACATCACTTCTCTCTTGCTCAACCCAAGAATATCTGCAAGATAGTCCACACGGGACTCAGCATCTGCATGCTGTGCATCAGCGATATGTTTCTGCGACAATAGGGATTTGATGATGCGGACTGCCTTCTCGGCATCATCATTGTCGAACAGCACAGACTCTGCTATTCGCCTTCGTGCCTCATCCACGTTCTTGACAGTAATACCCGTAGCATACACATGAGGAACGTTGTTGCCTCTCTCTATGTAACCTGCTTGTTCAAGGGCTGCAAGAGCAGCCCGGACACGAGTCTCGATATCCGACACTGAGTCATCCCACCCTGCGGTCCTCGCTATCTCCAGAGCGGAGCAACAGGCTCGCATGCGCTGTCTTGTCATCGCTTTTATTGCTTTCCATACCTGCTGAATCTCGCTTATGCTAAGTTTTGTTTGATTGAGCAGAATGAAATGCTTATCGAGATCATCGTCGCTGTAGAGAACTACACACTTGGCTTCCAGAATAGGATCACGCCCTGCGCGCCCTGCCTCTTGCACATAGTTTTCTAACGAATCCGAAATGTCATAATGAACCACTAACCCCACATCACTCTTATCGACCCCCATTCCAAAAGCTGATGTGGCTACGATGACACGAACTTGATCAGACATGAAGGCATTCTGCACTGTAACCTTCTCAGTTGCCTCCATTCGTCCGTTGAAGGGCAAGGCTCTGAATCCATCGCGCGTGAGCTTTACTGCCAACTGCTTGGTTCGTTTTGTTCGTGAAACATACACAATCACCGGACAGTCAGATGCTGCAATGAGCGAACGCAGCTTATGATACTTGTCCTCGTCCGTTTCGGCATGTATTACCGAATAACGAAGGTTTGTGCGCGTAGCGGTAGATACAAATAGTTTAAGGTCAAGATTGAGTGTCCGTTTGAAATAATCACAAATATCTTGCACTACCTTCTGCTTAGCGGTTGCGGTAAAGCATGATACAGGTATAGGGCGAGAGCAGCGTTTCTTCTTTTGATATTCACTAATAAAATTCCCTATATAAAGATAATCCACACGGAAATCTTGCCCCCATGATGAAAAACAATGTGCCTCATCAATGACAAATCGTACGACATGACGAGCCATCAATATCCTCTCTATCGTTTTTGAACGAAGCATCTCCGGTGCGATGTAGAGCAGCGACGCATCACCTCCTTGTACCCGCTCAATGGCAAGACTACGGCTGATAGGGTCAAGCAAGCCATTGATGGCAACGGCATCGGTAATTCCTCTCTCTGCAAGATTATCCACCTGATCCTTCATCAAAGATTGCAGAGGAGAAATGACCACTGTGAGGCCGTGTACCGCCTGAGCCTCCATCAAGGCAGGCAGTTGGAAAGTAAGCGATTTGCCACCACCCGTTGGAAAGATTGCAAGCAACGATTTCCCTTCAACCGCTTCACGAACTGCATTCTCCTGCAACGGTTCTCCTTCGTATGTACGAAATTGGTCGTAGCCGAAGAAACGCTTTAAATTATAATGTGCGTCAAGGTCTTTATTGCAGTACAAACACCCCTCTGCACAATGATTTTGCCTGAGCCGACGTACCACATTCTCCACTTCCGGATAGTTTTGCTGCACCCAGTATGGCGTGATCGAGCTACGATGCGTCGTACTGATGAGCGCAAGGGCAAATGCAAGTTCTACCGGCTGCTGGTCGATGATGGTTTTAAGGTCTGCATGCTGACAGATTCTGCCATGGAATGCCTCGTTTATGAGACCGACAAGCCTGCCCTTTTCGCTCGGCTCGGCCCCAACCATCATCAGAAATCCCTTAAATTCTGGCACATTATGCAGCAAAGTAGCATAGATGGTTCTCTGTGCATCCGACAATTCGGCCCACTTGGCCTTCTCATCCATCAGCAGATCGCGAGCTTTCACACAGTCGTTGACAGGGTTATTTAGCTGCTCGCTCAGCAATTTGTCATCTTTCAGCAAATGGTGATACGGTCTTTCGGGAAAAAGCAGAGGAGAGACATAGAGGGTGTCTACAAGCATCCAACGATGATTCTCCAGTTCATGCAGATACTTCACATCATGGNGAATTATATTATGTCNGCAAACAAAGTNAACATTCTTCAGAAATGCCATCAGCTCTTGCCTATNGGCTGCATGGANCTTAGCTCCATCCCATCTGAGCGCCCCTATGTCATGTATCTTNTTGTCATTCACATACACCTCTACATCNACAATGGCATAGCGGGAAGNATTGTACGACACCTCCACAGCGCTNTTTTGAATATCNTTTCTACTGATTGATCCTATGATTCTGTTCNAAAATTCCATTGTCAANCAACNNCGTTTTCTCCCAAACAGCAATAATAACTACATCTGTTCTNCATAAGAAGGCCTTTGAGNTAACATGGATCATNCTTTGTGNCTTCACATTNCNTTCCCTGTTNTTCGTAAAGACATTCTAACGAAAANTCTTGTTTACAGAAGACAAAGGTACAGNTTTTTTCTGTATCATGAATGAGTTATGTGGATTATTTNCNTTGNAAGNTGAGAAAAACCACCTACCGTATGATACCATTCCACGNTGATACCCATANGTTACCCCTCAGGCACTATGCCAACAAGGTTTTCAAAGGCGCGGCCACAGATAGCAAGGGAACGATGGGATGGTGTTACGGATTCAAGCTGCATCTGATCTGCTAAAGGAAAGGCAAAGCGCCGAACCACATGACGGCACCTGAAGATGCCAATGACTAAAAGCCATCGGAACGCAAGGTCTTTATGGACTTCACACTTAGGCAACCCGTTGGAGACGATGAATACAGAAATTGGATGTTATTCTGTCAAACGCCGAGCCTCCGTCTATTGGAATCTCATAACTGCCGAACGNGAAGNCGCCNGAAAAAACACTTCGAACGTTGCNAGAGTCGGCGAAAAAGTGTATCTTTGCAAGCGGAAACTTTAGTTATTTGTGCGATGCTAAGAAGAAAACTATCCGAGACATTGAAGGAATGGGCGGCTCAGCCGAGCCATTTGCAGCTTGCCATAATGAGAAACCGTCGATGCGGAAAGACGACGTCAACGCTAAGAGGCTCGCTTCTGGCACTTTTCGTTCTGGCCTGCACATGTTGCTTGGCACAGACTCCCATCCGCACCACCTTTGTAAGCGGTAGCGGTGGAGACAGTAAAGAGGGAGCTGCCAACGTGTGCGACGGAAGGCTCTCCACAAAGTGGTGCATCGACGAGCGCCGGCAAATGCCNTATACCGTAGTGCTGGATGCTGGAGAAAAGACAGCCGTCACTGCATATGGGCTTTTCACGGGCGATGACACCTTCTATTATCCCGGACGCAACCCTCTGGAATGGCGTGTGACAGGCAGCAACGACAAGCAGTCATGGACTCCCGTTGACGTGCAGAAATTCAACCGTACCATGCGCGATGAGAACGAGCAGGAGTATCGTTTCAAAGTGGAGACGCCTGCCGCCTACCGTTATTACCGCTTTGAATTTCTGCGCATGATGGACGGCACTCGCCTTCAACTTAGTGAAATCAAGCTCTACAAATAGCCCGTCCGGAAGGCTCTCCCTGCCCGCCCGGTAGCTTTCACTCAGACACACTGCCTGCCGTTCGCCCCACTCAAGCTAACGCGACTGCGGCACAACAGGAAGCCAAAGCCAATCAAGCGAATATACCGGACCGGCATTAAGCAGTAGGTACACAGTTTGCCGAAGTTCCGGCATCATGAACTCTCCCCTATCCTATGGCACAGAACAAATACATGAAAGTAGCCATCGACGAGGCGCGCGAAGGCATTCTGCACGGCCACGGCGGCCCGTTCGGCACCGCCATCGTGAAGGAAGGCGTACTCATCAGTTCCAGTCACAACAAGGTGTTGCTCAACAGAGACCCCACTTGCCACGGCGAGATGGATGCCATACGGAAAGCCTGCCAACGGCTCGGTACGCACGACTTGATCGGTTGTGTTCTCTACACCACCGGAGAACCTTGCCACATGTGCCTCTGTGCGTGCATGTGGGCGAACATCAGCAAGATATACTACGGATGCACCATACAGGACAACGGGCTTATAGGCTTCCGCGATGACAAGTTCGACCAAATTTTCGGAGGACGCCACAAACTGGAGGGCTACATGACGCAACTGGACAGGACATACTGTCTGCAACTGTTTGACGAATACAAGAGCCTGCGCCACACCACTTATTAGACTATCACAACACTGCAGATGCACGCCCCTTACGCAGGTTCTTCGACTGTGGACAGTGAGGGGTGAGGATTTCGTGTCAAAACGGAGTTGGTTGACGCCGCAGGCTGCGCAGGCAGATGCGGCGTGCTGTGCAGACAAACACAGCACGCCATGCCGGCCCACACAACACGGTGTGCCGAGCGGAGCCGACGCAGACAGAACGCAGGAATCCTTTCTGACTGAAGTCAATCCTAACGCTACCAGATGCTGCTGACAGCATCTACGCGAAGATCTGTGACGTTGATGTGGGAGCCCCAGAACTCAAGGCCCTTACCCCTTTCGCCTTGACGTTCCATGGAATAGCTGTAAAGACCATCGTCAACAAAGACCTCTACGCTGGTGCGGTCAACATACACATCAATGGTCAGCGACAGGCTGGTGGGTATCTGCGGAGAGTAGAACTGGCCGTTGAGGGTGTTGCGGTTCAGGTCGTAGTCCACGATGTTGCGGCCATCNAGGCGCAGTCCGGCACTGGTGGCATAAGTGAGATTGAGCGTGGCACGCAGATGAAGTCCGTCCTGATGGGCAAAAGGCTTCAGTGCCGCATTGACGGAACGCTCGTCCTGTGCTTCCGTCTTGCTGTACAGATGGCTCAGCAACGACTGCACTTCGGCTATGGGCCGGCTCACGAGCCGTATGCCGTCCTTGGTGGTTCGCAGCGTGAGTTCGGTGGGCAGCAACATCTCTCCGCGGAAAGGCATGCCGGGATGGTCTATGTTGGCCCAGCCTATCTGTATGCGGCGACCATCGGGCGTGTGGCTGAAAGTCTGGGCAGCATAGATGGCTCCGGACGAGAAACGGTGCTTACCGCTTTCCGGCGTAAAGGTGGTGCCATCGAAGTGTCCTATCATATAGGTATTGCTGGCACCATACATCACCCATCGCGTGTTGTCGGGATTGCCGTCAACGGGCAGTTCGAACAGGTCCGGACACTCCCAGAAACCGTAAGTGTGGCTCTGNTACTGCCACTGGCGCAGGTTGGGCGAGGTGTAGATGCTGTGGCCATTGCGCTCGTTGAGAACCATGACCCACTNCTTGCCNGGTGCATGCCAGAAAANGCNCNGGTCGCNGGTGTCAGGNCTCTGNCACTTGTCGAAGGAGTNGACTACGGGGTTGCTCTCATACTTCTTCAGCGTCATGCCGCCGTCCGTACTGTAAGCTATACACTGCGTCTGACGGTCGCTGTGGTCGGCAGTGTAGGCATAGACAAGAGGAGGGTTCTCCTTAGTGCCGAAGCCTGAGGTATTGTCGGCGTCGAAGACTGCCGAGCCGCTGAACATGGTGCCGAGCCGGTCGGGGTGCAGCACGGGAGCATGTTCCGTCCAGTGGAGCAAGTCTGGGCTCGTGGCGTGCCCCCAGGTCATGTTCTCCCATTCACGTTCATAAGGATTGTGCTGATAGTAGAGATGGTAGAGCCCATCGTGCCAGATGCAGCCGTTGGGGTCGTTGAGCCATCCACGGCGGCTTGAAAAGTGGAACTGCGGACGGAACTCCTCCTTGTAGAAGGTAGAAGCATCGCGAATGGTGTCGGCCTGATAGACCATAGCGAGCGCTTCCTCCGAACCGTCGTAGGTAAGGGTCAGCGTCTTGCCCTTGTAGGCAGAGAGGTCTTTGAACACCCAGTATTCGGGTTTGTCGGAAAGACGGGCCACCACGCGGAGTTCGTCCACGCCCTTGGCTTGCAACGTCAGGCGCTGGCGGTCCACACGCTGCGAGATGGGCAGATTGAGGTACTGACACTTCNCCNTGAANGTCTTCACAGCAGCATGCAAGCATNTNGATGCCATTAAAAGAATCNCAAANAGGTATTTCATAACTATTTATATGTAAGATTTACTATGTCGGCAGTATTCACGGACACAACGGACTAACTACTGACGTTCGCCTGACGCATATTGCGCAGTGAGCACGTCTCAAAGTCATGACGCTCCGACATGCTGTCTCTTGGGTAAAAACATAGCCACAAAAATGGTCATCAGCGGACTGAGATAACAGAAGATGCAATAGGGCGCATAGACAAGTGTCGAAACGCCCAAAACGCTCGACTGCGTCATGCCGCAGGTGTTCCANGGTATGAGCACGGAGGTTACCGTGGCGCTGTCCTCGCAGGTACGGCTCAGTAGTCGCGGCTCGAATCCGCGTTGTCTGTATGTTTCGCCGAACATGGTAGCCGTCAGGATGATGCTGAGATATTGGTCGGCACACACAACGTTGAGAAAGATGCCGGAGAAGGCTGTAGTCGCCACCAGAGAGANNGTGCCGCGCACAAGGCGAAACACAGCACGCATGATGCTGTTGAGCATGCGTGTGGCTGTCATGGCAGCACCAAAAGCCATGGCGCAGAGGATGAGCCAGATGGTGCTGAGCATGCCTGCCATACCACGCGTTGCTACCAAGTCNTTAAGGTCGGGCACACCGGTGTCGAGGGCTGTNCTGCCGTACACCACTATGAGCGCACCGCGGATGCGCTGCGCGATGCCTTCCAGACCGTGGCCTGCTATCTCGTCGAGCAACTCCAGCTGGCAGCACACTGCTGCCGCCACACCAAACAGGGTGGCCATGAAGAGCACTACCATCGACGGCAAGCGCAGCACGATGAGCAGCATTGTCANCGCNGGCNCAACGATGAGCCACGGGCTAANGAAAAAAGNGGAGGACAGGGCTTGTTGCACCGTGGCGATANGCGACGNCGCGCTGNAACTCATGCCAAAACCTACGGCAGTGAAGACGGTCAGCGAGATGAGGAAGGTTGGCACCGTAGTGTAGAGCATATAACGGATATGGGTGAAGAGCGGTGTGCCTACAGTACTCGATGCCAGCACCGTTGTGTCGCTCAACGGCGATATCTTGTCGCCGAAATAGGCACCGCTAATCACAGCACCTGCTATCCATGCCTCGCTGAAACCCAATGCCCGCCCGATGCCCATCAGAGCTATGCCGATGGTGNCAATGGTAGTCCACGAAGAACCCGTCAACAANCTGACNANNGCACAGACNAANCAGGCAGACAACAGAAACCACTGCGGGCTCATGAGCTCCATACCATAATATATAATGGTNGGCACCACGCCGCCAACCATCCACGCACCGCCAAGGGCGCCGATGAGCAACAGGATGATGATGGCACCCGAAACGCCCGAAACTTTCTCCGCAAGCGCTTGCTCGAAGTCCTGCCATGTGATAATGCGGTTAATGATGCCTATGCACACGCAAAATGCCGTGGCCAACAACAAGGCTATCTGCGATGCTCCGCCCAGTGTCTCGTCGCCGAATATGCCGACGACAAGAGCAATGAGGGCAACAAGCAAGGCCAGCGGCAAGAGAGACAGAACAAGGCTGACCTCCTTCGTCCCCTCCCGATTCGCATCGTCAGAGAGGGGACAAAGGGATTTGCGACTGTCTTTACTGCTATAGTTCTTCATGTTGCGGAAACCGGTTCTGCTTTTGCCGAAACTTGAGCCTGCCGTAGCTTTCGGACAANGGCAGATGCCCGGCCGGCTATGCCACCTTGTTCAGTTTTCTGATGATAGAGAAGATGAACAGCGCTGCCACGAGGCAGATAGCGGCAAGTGTGCCCCATACCACATAATGTTCACTGCCCCAAAGTATGGTGGGAATAGCCACTAAGAAGTTGCCAACAGCGGTAGCGCCAAACCACAAGCCCATCATGGTTCCCTTGTACTTTGCGGGAGCCACCTTGGTGACGAACGAGATGCCGATAGGACTCAGCAGCAGTTCGGCAAAGGTGAGTATAAGATAGACGCCTACCAGGAGGTTGGGAGAGACATCGGCCAAATGCTTGGGGTTGGCAGCATCGGGAGCCGGCAAGCCCATGGTGCTGACGGCCATTATAATGTAAGCCANAGCAGCTACCAGCATACCCAAGCCTATCTTAACGGGTGCCTTGGGCTCNTTGCCCATCTTNGCCAGCCAACNGAAGAAGCCGATGCTGACGGGAGTGAGCATGATGACAAAGCAAGGATTGAACTGCTGGAAGATGGGAGCGGAAATCGACACGCTCGATGTTGTATAATAATTATATGCCAAATAGCCGAAGCAAGCCAGTAGCAAGACGCNGTACATAACGATTGAGAAGAAACTCTTNCTCTTCTCCCCTGAGTTNTGGAACAGCCCGAACAGGCTGAACACGACAAGAATCACTGCGACAAGATTGGTGACATCCATCTCCATGGCCGTAATGCCTACAGCCGTCGTAGCCACAAAGTCGCGTGCGAAGTAGGTCAGAGTGGCTCCGTTCTGATGGAATGCCATCCAGAAGAAGATGACCACGGCAAACACTAAACACAGGCAGACTATTCGCTCGGCAGTATCGCCGGGAGCTGCCTCCGCCTTAGCCTTTTCCGTCTGAACAGCCTGGGACTTCTTGTCAATGGTCAGTACATGTGAAAAGCTCGACTTGAAACCATAATAGATGCAGATGCTGACTATCAGCGAAGCGCATGCCACAGCGAAAGCAAAATGGTAGGAGTCGGACTCGCTCACGCCAAGCGACTGCTGTGCCCACTCCATAATCTTGATGGCAGCAGTGGGAGCGAACATGGCACCCACATTGATGAGCATGTAGAAGAGCGAGAAGCCCGCATCACGCTTTTGGGCATACTGGGGATCGTTGTAGAGGTCACCGACCATGACCTGCAAGTTACCTTTGAACAACCCCGTGCCAAGGCTCACCAGCAACAAGGCTGCCCCCATGGCTGCAACGGCAATCGTATTGGAGCCTAAAGGAATGGCCAACAGTACATAACCAAGGAACATGATGAAGATGCCAATGGTCACCATCCTGGAGTAGCCCCACTTGTCGGCGCATGCTCCACCGATGATGGGGAGGAAATACACACAAGCCAGGAATGAGGAATAGACCGTACCGGCAAAACCGGAGGTCCAACCGAAATTGGCCTGAAGGAAAAGAATGAAAACTGCAAGCATGGTGTAGTAGCCGAAACGCTCGCCCGTGTTGGCAAATGCCAAAGCCCAGAGGCCTTTTGGTTGTCCTTCGAACATAAGAGAATTGATTTATATTAATTATTTTGCCACAAAGATACGAAATTTGTTTAATAGTTCACTCTCCATCGGCCATTATTATGTAACTTTGCAACACTTTTGATAATTATTGTCGCAGCAAAGCAAGAAAGAAGATTGTTTTTATGAAAGGACTGGTATTCAAGCCCCGCCTATTAGAGTGCATAAAGGGCTACTCGAGAGAAACATTCATGAAAGACCTCATGGCAGGCATCATTGTGGGCATCGTGGCCCTTCCGCTCGCCATCGCATTCGGCATTGCCAGCGGCGTGACACCGGAAAAGGGCATCATCACAGCCATTGTGGCAGGCTTTCTCATCTCGCTGCTGGGCGGCACAAAGGTACAGATTGGCGGTCCGACGGGTGCTTTCATCGTCATCATCTACGGCATCGTCAATAACCCCGAATACGGTCTTCAGGGCCTGCTCATAGCCACCATCCTGGCCGGTGTGATACTCATAGCTCTCGGCGCTTTCCGTCTGGGGGCCGTCATTAAGTTCATCCCCTACCCTATCATCATAGGTTTCACAGCAGGCATCGCACTGACCATCTTCACCACACAGATTAGCGACATTCTCGGCCTTACGGAGCAGACCCTCGGCAAGAACGGGGAAATGGTCACTGTCCCCCTCAAGACTCCGGGTGAGTTCATTGACAAATGGATATGCTACGCCCAACACATTCACACCTTCAACCTTTGGAACTTCATCGTTGCCATCGGTTCGTTGCTCATCATCATCTTTTCGCCAAAAGTGCTGAAAAAGGTGCCCGGACTGAACAAGATTCCCGGCTCGCTCTACGGCATCCTGATTGGTACAGCCGCCGTCATCGCTATGAAGCATTGGCTCGGCATCGAAGGCGTTGACACCATCGGCGATCGTTTCCACATTCAGGCGCAGCTGCCCGAGATGGTCGTGCCCAGCATCACGCTCCAGATGATTACGAAGTTGATGCCCGTGGCCTTTACTATCGCCATTCTCGGCGCCATCGAGAGCCTGCTCTCCGCCACTGTGGCAGACGGTGTAATCAGCGACAAGCACGATTCCAACATGGAGCTCATAGCCCAAGGCGTGGCAAACATGGCTACTCCGCTCTTCGGTGGCATCCCCGCCACCGGTGCCATTGCCCGCACCATGACGAACATCAACAACGGCGGACGCACTCCCGTGGCCGGCATCATACATGCCATTGTTCTGCTCGCCATCCTTCTCTTGCTGATGCCCTACGCTGAATACATCCCCATGGCATCTTTGGCTGCCGTGCTGGTAGTAGTAAGCTACAACATGAGCGGCTGGCGCACCGTGAAGGGTCTGCTCAAGAACCCCAAGAGCGACGTCATCGTGCTTTGCGTCACCTTCTTTCTGACCGTGGTCTTCGACCTCACCATTGCCATCGAGGTAGGACTCATTCTGGCTTGCGCCCTCTTCATGAAGCGCATCATGGAAACCACGGAGATTTCCGTCATCAAGGACGAGATAGACCCGAGCAACGAGGCCGACATGAACGTGCACGAAGAACACTTGATGATTCCGGCGGGCTGCGCCGTCTTTGAGATAAGCGGCCCCTACTTCTTCGGCATCGCCAACAAGTTCGACGACCTCATGGCCAACATTGGCCGCGAACGGCCGCGAGTGCGCATCATCCGCATGCGCCGCGTCCCCTTCATCGACTCTACGGGCATACACAACCTGCAAACACTCATTGAGATGAGCCACGAAGAGGGCATTCACATCATTCTCTCCGGCGTTAGCCCCAAGGTGCAGAGCCAGCTAAAAAAAGCACGTTTCTTCGACATCATGGAGAGCGACCACATCTGTTCGCACATCGACGAGGCTCTGACCAAAGCGCGCGAATTTCTTGCAAAAGGAAAAGCATGACCCCTACTGCCTGTGCGGGAGAAATTCTCTCTGAGCCATGACCGACTTATACAAGACGATAACAGAAAAAAGCGAGGCGACTTACACCGAACTACGGAGTAAGTTCCTCGCTTTTGCTCTTCCTGTCAGCACAGTAGATGAGGCAATGTCTTTGGTGGAACAATACCAAAAGAAGTACTATGATGCACGCCATGTGTGCTGGGCTTACATGATTGGAGCCGAGCGCAACACTTTTCGTGCCAACGACAACGGTGAGCCGAGCGGTACCGCAGGGAAGCCCATCCTCGGACAGATCAACTCAGCAGGCCTGACTGACATCATTATTCTTGTGGTCCGATACTTCGGAGGCGTAAAACTGGGAACCAGCGGACTGATAGTGGCTTACCGCACGGCAGCGGCGGAAGCGATTGCAAACGCCACCATTGAGGAACGTCAGGTGGAGAGTGCATACCGTTTCTCGTTCGAATACCCCCTGATGAATGCCGTGATGAAGGTGGTGCGCGACATGGACGCACGCATCGTAGAACAGTCCTATGACATGGACTGCCAGATGTGTGTAAGCATACGAAAAGGGCGCCTTGAGGAACTCAAGACGCGCCTTACAAAAGTTTTATCTCCTTATTAGTCCGTAGGGCGGACCTCACAGATGACTATTCTTCCAACTTATGAACCACCAGCCCCGAGCGGAGCTTGGGCTCGAACCATGTAGCCTTGGGAGGCATGATGTTGCCACTGTCGGCAATGTTCATGATTTGTGTCATGCTGACGGGATAGAGAGCGAGAGCCATCTTCATCTCGCCGCTGTCCACGCGACGTTTCAGTTCGCCCAGCCCACGAAGACCACCTACGAAGTCGATGCGTTTGTCGCTACGCAGGTCCTTGATGCCCAACAGTTCGTCGAGTATCAGGCTACTGCTGATGCTGACATCAAGACTGCCAATGGGATCATTCTCATCACACAAACCGCTCTTTAGCATAAGGCTGTACCAAATGCCGCCGAGATAAAGGCTGAACTCATGCAACTGCTGCGCACGATAGGGTTCTGCTCCCTTTTCGGTGACAGTGAAATTCACCGAAAGTTTCGTCAGAAACTCCTCATCGGTCATGCCGTTCAAGTCCTTGACAACGCGGTTGTAATCGAGTATTGTAAGCTGACTGGCGGGGAAGCAGACTGCCATGAAGTAGTTGTACTCCTCATCGCCCTTGTGATGCGGATTCTGCTTTGCTTTTTCAGCACCGACCAAAGCTGCTGCCGCACTGCGATGGTGACCGTCTGCTATATATAAATAAGGTATAGCGGCGAACGTTGCGGTGATGGTCTGTATGTCGGCAGCCTCACGGACCAGCCAGAACTGGTGGCGGAAACCATCGACAGGCGCAATGAAGTCATACTCGGGTTCTGTGGTAGCTATCCGGCTGACAAGTGCATCCAGCACGGCATTGTCAGGATAGGCAAAGAAGACGGGCTCAAGGTTCGCATTGTTGACACGCACATGCTTCATGCGGTCCTCCTCCTTGTCTCTGCGGGTCAGCTCGTGCTTCTTGATGACGCCATTCATGTAATCCTCCACAGCAGCAGCCACAACAAGGCCATACTGAGTCTTGCCGTTCATGGTCTGCGCATAGATGTAATACATGTCCTGAGTGTCCTGCTGCAACCACCCTTCCTGTTGGAATTTAGCGAAGTTCTCGGCAGCCTTNTCATAGACTCTGGGGTCGTACTCGCTGGTGCCGATGGGGAAATCTATCTCAGGCTTGATAATGTGATAGAGCGACTTCTCGTTGTCGCCGGCCTCAGTGCGTGCCTCATCCGAGTCGAGCACATCGTAAGGACGGCTCTCCACCTGCTCTACGAGGTGCTTCGGCGGGCGTATGCCCTTGAATGGTTTTANTATTGCCATNTTTCGTTACTGTGTCNTTCTCTTCATCCCTCTNCTCTCACTCATCGAAACAATGGAAGGAAGGCTTATGCGGCATGCCACGCAGGCAAAGTTGGCCTGTTAAAGTGCCTCCTGCACCGTGCGACACAGAGGCGGGAAGAGGGTTGAAGAGAGCGTGTGTATGTGTGTCTATAGTCAATTACTTGTTCACCTGAAACTTAGTGACGCCGTCCTTGAGGTAAGCAACTATCTGGTTGGCGGCGGCAATGCCTGCATTGACATTGGCCTCTGCCGTCTGAGCGCCCATCTTCTTGGGAGTGGCAAAGTAACGTCCGGCAGCCTTCTCGGCAAACTCTGCATCGGCATCGGGCTTGATGTCGGTGAGGTACTTCAGATCGGTGCGTTCTTCAAGCAATCTGATGAGGCCAGCCTCGTCTATCACTTCCTTGCGGGCAGTATTGACCAGTATGCCGCCTTTCTTCATTTTGCCCACCAAATCGTAGTTGATGCTTTGCTTCGTTTCGGGAGTGGCAGGAATGTGGAGAGAGACAATGTCGCAGGTCTCAAACAACTCGTCCTGACTCTTGGCAGCGTGTACGCCTGCCGCTTCGATGGCTTCCGCGGGACAGAAAGCATCGTAGGCAGCCACCTCCATGCCGAATCCCTTCGCCACACGAGCAACATTGCGCCCCACATTGCCAAAGGCCAGAATGCCCAGTTTCTTGCCCATGAGTTCGGTGCCGCTGGTGCCGTTGAAGAAATTGCGCACACCAAAGACGAGCATACCGAACACGAGTTCTGCCACGCTGTTGGCGTTCTGACCGGGGGTGTTCATTGCCACCACGCCATGGGCGGTAGCAGCATCCAAATCGATGTTGTCATAGCCGGCACCTGCGCGCACCACAATCTTAAGCTGCTTAGCAGCATCCAGAACCTCGGCATCTACTTTGTCCGAACGGATTATCATTGCATCCACATCAGCCACTGCTTCCAACAGCTGACTTTTCTCTGTATATTTCTCAAGCAGTACCAACTCATATCCGGCAGCATCGGTCACTGCCTTTATGCCATTCACTGCGACCTGGCTGAATGGTTTTTCTGTTGCAACAAGAACTTTTGCCATAATCGTATATCCTGTTTTGAAAANTNTCGCCGGAAGCAAACCGGCGAAACTTTTACTTTTCNTTGTTTAGTGTTNTGCTTCAAACTCTTTCATGCAGGCAACCAGTGCNNCGCAACCCTCTATGGTCATGGCGTTGTAGCAGCTTGCACGGAATCCGCCGACATCGCGNTGTCCCTTGACGCCTACCATGCCCTTGCCGGTGGCAAATGCCATGAACTCATCCTGCAATTCCTGATACTCGGGTTTGAGCACGAAGGTCAGGTTCATGTATGAGCGGCTGTTCTCCTCGGCNGTGCCNACGAAGAGTTTGTTGCGGTCTATCTCGCCATAAACGATGTCGGCACGCTGCTTAGCCAGCTTTGCCATAGCCTCTACGCCACCCTGCTTCTTTATCCACTTGAGGTTCTGCAGCGCACAGTAGATGGGCACTGTGGGAGGAGTATTGAACATGCTGCCCTTCTTGACGTGAGTGCGATAGTCGAGCATGGTGGGTATCTGGCGGCTCACCTTGCCCAGCATGTCGTTCTTGATGATGGCGAAAGTAACGCCTGCCATGGAGAGGTTCTTCTGTGCACCGCCATAAATCATGCCGTATTTGCTCACGTCAACCGGACGAGAGAAAATGTCAGAACTCATGTCGGCTATGACAGGGATNGGGCTGTCGAGGTCCTTACGGNGTTCGGTGCCNTAGATGGTATTGTTGNNGGTGATGTGCAGATAGTCGGCATCGGCGGGGATGACAAATTCACTGGGGATATATGTAAAGTTCTTGTCTGCACTCGATGCCACCTCTACCACTTCGCCGAAGAGCTTTGCCTCCTTCTCTGCCTTGGTAGCCCAGACGCCGGTATTAAGGTAAGCGGCCTTCTTCTCAAGGAAATTGTAGGGAATCATACAGAACTCAAGGCTGGCACCGCCGCCGAGGAAGATTACGCTATAGCCTTCAGGTATGTCGAGCAACTCCTTAAAGAGTGCCACTGTTTCATCCACAACGGGCTGGAAGTTCTTTGCGCGATGGCTGGTTTCCATCAGCGACAGACCACTGCCTTCAAATTCAAGGCAAGCTGCTGCGGTAGCCTCCATCACCTCTCTGGGAAGGATAGAAGGACCGGCATTGAAGTTGTACTTTTTCATTGCTTTTGGTTGGGTTATATTATCCTTTTGTTTGCGTTTCCACTCATTTCGCGCCACAAAGTTACAAAATCGCTGCCTAATACATTATATATAATATAGGCAAATCTCTGCTTCTGCAAAAAAAATCACAATTTATGCCTGGCTTTCTTGCGCAGTTCAAAGTTTTGACGTACCTTTGCACCGCTTTTCGCACATAACAGGCGACAGGCATCGGGGTGTAGCGCAGTTGGTAGCGCACCTGGTTTGGGACCAGGTGGTCGCCCGTTCGAGTCGGGTCACCCCGACTTTTTTTGTTTATGATGTCAAGAAGCGACTTGCGTCGACCGGCCTAAGACTTCACGTTTTGAACTATTGAGGAGCATTCTATGAATTAGCCAAAGGTTCGTCTGACGGCTTCTACTATGCGGCTGACAGCCTCGCTGACCGTAGCGCGAGGACAGCCCACATTCAAACGCATAAAGCCTACACCGCCTTTTCCAAACATGGCGCCACTGTTCATGCCGACCTTAGCCTCCAGGGCAAAGAACCTCTCCATCTCCTCTTGCGTGGCAAATCCCAACGAGTTGCAGTCCAAAAAGATGAGAAAACTTGCCTGCGGCACAATGGGCCGTATCTGAGGGCACTCCGCAGAAAAGCGATTCACCACAAGGTCAATGTTGCCCTGCACATAGTCCAGCATCTGCTGTTTCCACTCGCAGCCTTCGTCACTGTAGCAGGCCATCACGCAGTCGCATGCAAACACATTGCCCAAATCCATATCAGTTCCCCATATATAATTGAAGTAGCGATGGCGCAATGCCTCGTCGAAGACAATGGCGTGACTTGCTACTATGCCTGGCAGATTGAACGTCTTGGTGGGCGCCTGCAAAGTGATGCTGATGCGGCGCGCCGTGTCGCTGACACTGGCGAAAGGGATGTGACGACGCCCGCCGAAAAGCATGTCGCAGTGAATCTCATCGCTGACCACGGTGACACCTTCCGCGTCGCATATCTCTGCAACCTGCTGCAAGTCCTCTTTGGACCATGTTATGCCGGCAGGATTGTGAGGGTTACACAGCACCATGAGGCGACAGCCCTTGATGTCGTTGCGCAGCTGATCGAAGTCCATGGCAAAGCTACTCTCCGTGCGCCGAAGCGATGACTGCACCACCACACGCTCACAAGTTTCAGGCACGAAAGTGAAAGGATGATAGACGGGCTCTTGTATGAGAATGCGGTCACCCTTCTCTGTCAGAGCCTGTAAGGCCAAATATATGCCGGCCACCACGCCTGGCACATAGCAAACCATTTGTCGTGTCACGTCCATGCCATACTGAACTTTGTTCCACCGGCAGATGGAATCATAATAAGGAGGGTTCTGGCAGGTGTAACCCATAATGCCTTGTTCGAGGCGTTTGCGCACTGAGTCAATCACGAAAGGCGGCGTACGGAAGTCCATATCGGCCACCCACATCGGCAATAAATCATCGCTGCCGCAAGCATCCTTCACTCTGTCCAGCTTAATGCTGTCTGTCCCCTGACGGGGAACCATCTCATCGAAATTGTAAGTCATAACGTTCACGTTTCGCAAGCAAAGGCTTGCATTTTGCCCTACAAAAATATGTAATCTTTCGGATAATAGCAAATGCTGACATGAATAATGCGTGTTTTCACATTATTAAACAATTTCTACTTTGCGTGCTGACGGAAAAGGAGTATCTTTGCGGCAAAATATACTGTCCGCAGACGGCATCATCGTCCGCCCGTTGCCTGCGCCTAATGCCTAATCATCTTTAAGCGCACGGCTCTTCGTCCTTCGGGAAATAACTGAAATTCAAGAGTTAAAAACTCCACCGACCGTGAACTATGAACTTTGATAATATGTACCGTAAAACTCTTCTCCCTTTGGCTGCCGCCGCCTTGCTCCTTGCGGGCTGCCACAACCACTCGCACGAGGAAGGTCATCAAGCTGAGCCTCACGCCGTTTCCGGCGTGACTTTCACTCAGGAGATGCAGCAGAGCATTGACTTTGCAGTAAGCCCCACAGAGCATCGCCGTCTGGGCAACGTCATCCCCACGGTGGCCCAGGTGCAGCAAGCTCCCGGCAATGAGACGATACTTTCGACGCATGTGGCAGGCATCATCCATTTGTCATCGTTGCCGCTGACAGACGGCAGCGAACTTACATCAGGCCAGACACTCTGCACTGTCGATGCTTCAGCCACCACGTCCGACAATCTCTCCATGCGCCAGCAGCAAGCACTTGCCGAAGCTAAACGCGCCAAAGCAGAGCTGGAGCGACTGGAACAACTCCGCTTGGACAAGTTGTCCTTGGAGAGTGAAGTGCGTGAAGCGCGTGCCGCCGTCGAGAAGGCTGAGGCCGAACTGAAAGCGCTCTCCCAAGGACTGTCCGGTGGGCGGCAGGCAATTGTCACACCGCGTTCAGGTTTCCTCAAACAGCTGATGGTCAGCGATGGTCAATATGTCGAGACGGGGCAGACTATTGCAGTCATCACCACACAGCGCACACTTCAACTCAAAGCAGAAGTGCCCATGAGCCGACATGCGGACCTCCCGTTCATCTACGACGCAGTGGTCAACGGTCGCTCGTTGATGGAGGACATGCAAGGACGCCTGCTCAGCTACGGCCGACAGGTTAGCGAACAGAACCCGCGCATACCCGTCACTTTCGAAGTGGCGAACACGGGAAGCCTCGTCCCGGGCAGTTTCGTAGATATCAACATCATTACGCGCAGCGAAGAAAACAAGCTATGTGTGCCTGCCAAAGCCATACTGGAGCAACTGGGACAGCATTTCGTATATGTGCAACTGGCGCCCGAACTGTTTGAGAAGCGCCAGGTGGAGTGCGGCGTCACGGACGGACGCTTCACCGAAATCAAACGCGGACTTTCTGATAACGAACAGATAGTGAGCCGCGGCGCCATGATGGTTATGATGCAGCAAGCGGCCGGAAGCGCCGCACCCGAAGCCGGGCATCACCATTAGAAACAGATGGGAGTCTGCCCGGAAGCCTCCCGCAAAACCCAAAGGACCACGAACTATGAGCTATAACACCCCACCGTCCGGCACAACGGGCACATTGCCTCGCCTCATCCACTACTGCCTGCACCACCGCATAGCGGTACTGCTGGGCATCATTCTGGCCGTGCTGAGTGGCATCATGGCCGCACAGCAGATGGACATTGACGTCTTTCCCGACTTGACCGCCCCAACGGTCGTGGTCATGACCGATGCCGGCGGCATGGCTGCCGATGAGGTGGAACGATTAGTGACGTTCCCCATTGAGACGGCACTGAACGGCGCCACCGGTGTGCGCCGTGTCCGTTCCGCATCCAACGGCGGCTTCTCTTATGTTTGGGCAGAGTTCGAATGGGGTGCCGACGTCTATCGTGCGCGGCAGACGGTGAGCGAGAAGATGGCCACGCTGTCCGAATCGCTGCCAGAAGGCATCACGCCGCAACTTGCACCGCAAAGCAGCGTCATGGGCGAGATTCTCTTCATTGGCCTGACGGCAGACTCTACAGCTACTGCCGACTCCTGCGAGCTGCGCTCTTTGGCCGACTGGGTGGTGAAACCGGCCATACTGGCGGCAGGCGGAGTGTCGCAGGTCACGGTCATCGGCGGCTACTGCAAGCAGTATCAGGTGCTGGCCGATGCGCAACGCATGGCGGCATACGGGGTCAGCATAGACGAACTGACGGCTGCCGTGCGCTCCATGAGCGTCAACGTAGAAGGCGGCGCACTGCGCGACTACGGCAACGAATATGTTCTGCGCGGCACAGCACGCACCAATGACCTTGCCACACTGGCCGCTACGCCAGTCCACGGCACGCTGTGTCTGGGCGACATAGCCCGCGTGCAGACAGGGGTTGCCGTCCGCATGGGCACCGCATCCATTGACGGACAGCCCGCCGTTATACTCTCCGTAAGCAAGCAGCCGGGCATCAACACGCTCCAAGTGACCAAACACATCGAGGAGCGCCTTGAGGAATTGTCGCACACACTCCCCGCCGGCGTCACCCTCGACACGCATCTCTTCAGACAGGCCGACTTCATATCGGCATCAGTCGACAACGTGGGGCGAGCTCTGGTAGAAGGTGCCGCGCTTTGCATCGCCATCCTGTTCCTTTTCCTCGGGAGCCCGCGCAGCACACTCATCTCNGTGGTTGCCATCCCGCTTTCCCTGTTCGGCACCCTCACCGTGCTTTGGCTGCTGGGCATGGACATCAACACCATGACGCTGGGCGGCATGTGTATCGCCATCGGCTCCCTCGTGGACGATGCCATCATCGACGTGGAGAACGTACACCGCAGGCTACGCCAGGGGGCCGCATCGCTACAGGATGCCCTGCGCATCATCTTTGAAGCTTCGTGCGAAATACGCTCGTCCATCATCAGCGCCACACTGATAGTGATTGTGGCATTCGCACCCATGTTCTTCCTTTCCGGCATGGAGGGACGCATGCTGCGGCCGCTCGGTGCCACATTCATCATCGCCATCGCCATGTCCCTGATAGTAGCCATGACGGTTACTCCACTCCTGTGTCGCATGCTGCTCACAAGCCGCAAGGCCCTTGCAACGCCCGACCGTGAACGANCTTTCGTGCTACGCATGAAGGAGGCATATGCCACCTCGCTCGGTTGGGCGCTGTCACACGGNCGTTTGGTGTTGGGCATAACGACGGTGGCCTTCATTGCCTCTGTGGCACTGATGCTGACTTTCGGCAGTAGTTTCCTACCGGCCTTCAACGAGGGAGCGCTGACCATACAGGCTGTATGCAAGCCCGGGGTGTCGCTTCAGGAAAGCGACTATGTGGGGCGACTGTTGGAACAGAACATCAAGGAAGTGCCTGAAGTGGTGCGCACCAGCAGACGAACAGGACGCGGCGAACTCGATGAGCACTCGCAGACCACGAATGCCTGCGAGATTGACATTGCCTTTTCTGGCGACAAAACAGGCCGTTCGGCGGAAGAAATAACACAGGCTGTGCGTCATCAAATGGCTAAGGTGCCTGGANTAACGTACATTGTCNGACANCCCATCGGACACCGCATCGACCACATGCTCAGCGGCACACGCGCCAGCATTGCCATAAAGATTTTCGGCTCCGACCTGAACGACATGATGCTCACCGCCCAACGCATCAAACAGGTCATAGAGGACATTCCCGGACTCGTGGACATCAGCATCGACCAGCAGGTGGAAACGCCTCAGATACAACTGCAACCGCGCCGTATGGCCATGGCACGCCACGGATTCCGGATGCAGGAGTTTCTGGAGTTAGTGCCTCTCATTTCGCCTACGGGCATGACGCTCGGCGATGTTTACGAAGGTCAGCGGCGCTATGACTTAGTGGTACGCCTCACCTCCGGCACGAATCAGCCAACGCTGGACGCGCTCCCGGATGTCCTCATACCCACCGGAGAACCCGGGTCCGCTATTCCCCTGAGCGACATCTGCACCGTGCACTCCTCTCAGGGACCAAGCGCCATACAACGCGAGAACGTGCAGCGGAAATTGGTGATTGCCGCCAATGTCAGCGGAAGGGATGTGGGTAGCGTGGTTAACGAAATACAGCATCGCGTGTCAGACCGTGTGCCATTGCCGGAAGGCTACCGCGTGGAGTACGGCGGACAGTTTGAGAGTGCGCAGAGCGCCACGCAGACCATTCTGCTGGCCTCGCTGTTGGCACTACTCACCATCTTCGCTCTGCTCTACATGGAGTTCCGCAGTTTCTCCCTCGCCGCCATTGTCATGCTGGGCCTGCCCTTAGCGCTCATGGGCGGTGTCATAGCCATTGCCGCAACATCCGGCACTCTCAGCCTCCCCGCCATCATCGGCTTCATCACGCTCTTCGGCATTGCCACCCGCAACGGCATTCTGCTCATCTCGCACATGAACGATATGCCGGGTAACATGGTGCGTGCCTGTCAGGACCGCCTCAACCCGATTCTCATGACAGCACTGACCTCTGCTCTGGCGCTCGTGCCAATGGCGCTGGCAAGCAACCGCGCCGGCGGCGAGATACAGTCGCCCATGGCCATCGTGGTGCTGGGCGGGCTGCTCTCTTCCACATTGTTGAACCTCTATGTCATGCCTATTATCTATGAGATATATCGCCGCAAGCATCCTGCTGCTTAGCATGCAGGCAGTAGCGCAGGACTTTTCCTCCGTACTACAAAGCATCGAACGCAACAGCCCCCGGCTGGGAGCTTTGCGAACCGAGGCGGATGCCGACAAGGTGGCATCCCGGTTGGACTATCTCCCCGACGGTCCCGACCTGTCAGTCGGCTACCTGTTCGGCGTTGACGCCTCCGGTGCAAAAGCCGATATAAGCCTACAACAAGTGCTGGATATGCCCACGACCCACGTTGCAAAACGCCGCATGGCACGCGAAGTGGCTCGAGTGGCTGACCTGCGCTATCTCGATGAGCGCCGACAATACCTGCTCACGGCACGCAAACTGTGCATCGAAGTCGTTTTCTGCAATGCCATGATGGAGCATCTCAGCGAGGATTTGACAAAGACACGCACGATGTGCGATGCCTACAACACCCTCTACGAACAAGGCGAAGCCACAAGCATCGAACACAACAAAGCGCATCAGGCTGTACTGCTTTTTACCGCCGAGTACCGCGAATTTTTCGCCATGAAGGAAAATCTGCTTGCCGAACTGGCTTGCATGAACGGAGGTCAGGCTGTGAGCATAGAAGACTCCGTCTTCGTCAACCCTCCCGTAGAGGCTGATTTCAACGCCTGGCTACAGCCGCGTCTGGACTCGCACCCCACACTGCGGCTCTCGCTCGGCGAGGTGAAACAGAAGGAGGCGGAGCTGCTGGTGGCCAAGCGGCAGCGGATGCCAGCACTGGCCATCGGCGCCGCAGCAGAAATAGGCAGAGAGGAGAAGGTGATAGGCCCGACCATCGGGCTGAAATTGCCGGCATGGGGCACGCAGCAACGCATCAAAGTTGCCCGAATGCGACTCAAAGCGAAGGAAACAGAGACAGAGGACATACGCCTTCGCCTCATCAACCAATTACAGAGTACTCACCGCGAAGCACTTGAGCTACAAGAAACACAGCGCCAGTTCACGCACCACCTGACACACTGCGACAACAGCGAACTGCTCCAGAAAAGTCTGGCTGCGGGACAAATCACCGTACTCACCTATCTGCAAGAACTTCAGTTCGTCCACGAGATGCACGAGAAGCGCCTCGCCACAGAACGCGATTTGGCACTCAGACTCGCAGAACTCGATGCATTCGACCTTTGACCGCCGAATGTCATCATCAGGCCAACGTGATATTTCCATACCCCGCCATGAAAAGGCTTAGCCGCCAACGGCACATTGCTTCGGGGTGCATTGGCCATCAGGCCCTGAGATAAGCTACTTCTTCCGCAGGTCGTACCGGTAGATGTGGCCGGCGAAAGCCAGAATGAGCATGCTGTTGGCACAAAGTTGTTGCCATACGGGCCAGCCTTCCGGCACAAGCGTCATGAGCCAATAAAAGAAGACTGTGATGGCGACATAAACAGCCAGCTTGCGTAGCGGATAGCGGATGGGGTGTTTGCATTGCCCGATGAAATAGCTTAGCAGCATGGCGGTGCCGTAGCCGCCGACACCACCCCACGCGCAGGCCATATAACCGAAATGTGGAATGCCCCACAAGTTGATGGCCAAAAGCACAATGCAGCCCGCAAGAGAAAACCAGGCGCCATAGATGGTCTTGTCGATGAGCTTGTACCAGAAAGAGAGGTTGAAATAGATGCCCATCATGATTTCCGCCACCATGACAATTGGTATGACACGCAGTCCATCCCAATAGTCTGCCCCTATCATATAGCGTAGCACCGGCAGAAAACCCATCACACACAGAAAGGCCAACAGAGCGAAAATGACAAAATACTTCATTCCCGCTTGACACACCATGTCCCCGTCCTTACGACTCTCCGCAAAGACAAAGGGTTCATAGGCATATCGGAAGGCCTGGGTAATCATCGCCATAATCATCGCCACCTTCACACAAGCACCATAGATTGCCAGTTGACAGTCCGCTTCTTCCCGTTCGGGATAGACCAACGGAAATATCATCTTGTCTGCTGCCTGATTGAGGATGCCCATGATGCCCAATACCANAATAGGCCAGGAGTAGGAAAGCATGCGACGCAACAACTTCCAGTCGAAACACCAGCGTATGCGCAGCAAGTCGGGCACAAAGCAAAAGGTGATGATGCCGGTGCAAACCAAATTGAGCACGAACACCCACAACACGTCTGTTCTGTCCAAAAACAAGAAAAACAGCAGGTTCAAACCGATGTTCAGCACTATAAAGAGCGTCTTGAGGACAGCAAAGCGTATGGCGTTATGATGGAAGCGAAGAAAGCAGAAAGGCAATGCCTGAACCGCATCAAGCGCCACGACGACAGCCATAAGCCGCAAATACTCGGGGTGGTCGGCATAGCCCAAAATTTGACTGATAGGCACAGCACACCCCAATGCCAACGCCAAAAACACGCCAGTCAGGCCTACAATTACGGCCATGCCTGTGGAAAACACAGTGTCTGCATTCTCGCCTTCTTTGCTTGCAAAACGGAAAAAGGTTGTCTCCATGCCAAAAGTCAGCACCACAAGCAGTAGGGCTGTGTATGCGTAAATGTTGGTCACAACACCATATCCTCCGCTTTCTGCACTAATGCAATGAGTGTAGAGCGGCACGAGCAGGTAGTTAAGAAAACGGCCCACGATGCTCGACAATCCGTAAACGGCCGTATCCTTGGCCAGAACTTTGAGGCTTGCCATGTGTGATGTTCAATGATTTGGAGTGTGCAAAATTACGTCGTTTTGTGCAATGTTGCAAGAAATAACGCATCTTTTGACTACAGCAGCCTGCTGTTCATCGTTTATTTTTCGTATCTTTGCATCGTAAACAACACAAAAGAGAAAAAAGCAACATGAACAGTTCAATTTTGGACGGTCGCCCGAACTTGGCGGCAGTGATAGAACAAGTGGCTGAAGTAACAGGCTATCTATGGCAGAAAGGATGGGCAGAACGCAACGGCGGTAACATTACAGTCAACGTGACAGAACACATGGACGAGACGTGCAAAGCTATGCCCGCCATAGCAGAGCCTAAAGCCATCGGTCAGGAACTGCCCAATCTGAAGGGACAGTACTTTTATGCTAAAGGGACAGGAAAGCGCATGCGCGACTTGGCACGCTGGCCCATGAAGAACGGTGCCATTATCCGCATCTGCGATGACTGCCGTAACTACGAGATAATAGCCGACTCTCCTGTCATGCCTACCAGCGAACTGCCAAGTCATCTGGCGCTGCAAAATTATCTCATCGGCACGGGTTCCATCTACAAAGCCACACTGCACACACACCCCATTGAACTCGTGGCCATGTCGCACATCAAACGTTTCCTTCGCCCGGGAGAAATGACGCGCGTGCTCTGGTCCATGATTCCGGAGACACTCGCCTTTGCTCCACTCGGCATTGGCATCGTGCCATATGCCCTACCCGGATCCATTGCATTGGCCGATGCCACACTCGAGCAAATCAAGAACCATGACGTCGTGCTTTGGGAAAAACACGGCACAGTTTCGGTCGGAACCGACATCATGGACGCCTTCGACCAGACGGATGTNCTTTGCAAGGCGGCAAACATATACATGTGCGCACGCTCTATGGGCAGTGAACCCGATGGCATGACTGAAGCTGACATGAACGAGATACAGGACATCTTCCACCTGCCAAAGGTACGTCCCTGCTAAATGTTAATGGTTTCTCCCCGCTNTNATATACATTATTATATATATAATAGGTATNTCGTAGCAGCATTTCTTCGACTCAAGTGCATGGTAAACCGGCGAACAGGAAATCCGAAAGCCTTGCGTTTTGCACTTTGTGCCAAGTACAGAAGGGGGACGTACCACTTTGAACGCCTCTGTTCGCTTTTATATGCACAAAAGAGTANCATTGTGCAAAACAAGAGGAAAAAAGTGCAGTAACATGCAGAAATACTTGCCTATATCAAAAGAAAAGCGTAATTTTGCACGGATTTAATAAAAGTGTGCAATTATTCGCCGTGCTTTCTCTTATTTTAGAGAGGCCTGCAACAAAAGAAGTGGAAATAAAAACACCAGAATAGAAAGTAATATGAAGTTAAAGATTGTTGTACTTGCCAAGCAAGTGCCCGACACGCGCAACGTGGGTCCCGATGCCATGACACCGGAAGGCACCGTCAACCGTAGCGCCCTGCCTGCCATCTTCAACCCCGAGGACCTCAATGCCCTCGAGCAGGCTCTGAGACTGAAAGACCAGAATCCCGGCACCACAGTTACCGTCATCACCATGGGTCCTGGCCGTGCTGCCGAGGTAATCCGCGAGGCCATGTACCGCGGTGCTGATGGTGGCTACCTGCTCACCGACCGCGCCTTCGCCGGTGCCGACACCCTTGCCACCAGCTATGCCCTCGCCACTGCCATCCAGCATGTCTGCCCCGATGTCGATCTCATCATTGGCGGTCGTCAGGCCATCGATGGCGACACCGCACAGGTGGGCCCTCAGGTAGCAGAGAAGCTCGGCCTCAATCAGATTACTTACACAGAGGAGGTGCTAAGCCTCACAGACGGCACAATTACCGTGAAACGTCACATCGATGGCGGTGTAGAGACTGTGCAGAGCAATCTTCCCTGCGTGCTCACCGTCAATGGTAGCGCAGCACCCTGCCGTCCCCGCAACGTAAAGCGCGTCATGAAGTTCAAACGTTGTCTGGCTCCCATGGAGTTGCCTCAGGGCACAGGCTATGGCGATCTTCCCTACGCCTCGCAATATGAGAAGAAGCCCTATCTCACACTCGGCCAGCTCACCTGCGCCGATGTTAATGCCGACCTCAAGCAGTGCGGTCTGGCGGGCTCGCCCACCAAAGTGAAAGCAGTGGAGAACATCGTGTTCAAAACGAAAGAAAGCAAAGTATTAACCGGCAGCGACGAGGACATCAACTCCCTCATTCAGGAACTCCTCGCTTCACATACAATAGGATAAACGACATGAATTCTGTATTTGTATATTGTGAACTTGAAGGCACAAAGGTGGCCGAAGTAAGTCAGGAGTTGTTGACCAAAGGCCGCAAACTGGCCAACACACTGGGCGTACAGCTCGAAGCNGTGGCTGCCGGCAGTGGCATCACGGGCAAGATAGAGAACCAGATTCTTCCTTACGGCGTAGATAAGCTGCATATCTTCGATGCAGAGGGACTCGCACCCTACACGAGCAAGCCTCACACGGCAGTTCTCGTCAACCTCTTCAAGCAGGAACAACCCCAAATCTGCTTGATGGGAGCGGATGTTGTCGGACGAGACCTCGGNCCCCGTGTCAGCAGTGCACTGCACAGCGGCCTNACCGCCGACTGCACGAGCCTCGAAATAGGTCCTCACGAAGACAAGAAGCTCGGCAAGCATTACGACAATCTCCTCTATCAAATCCGCCCTGCTTTCGGAGGCAACATCGTGGCCACCATCGTCAATCCCGAGAACCGTCCGCAGANGGCAACCGTTCGTTCCGGGGTGATGAAGGCAGAAGTGCTCGACCCCAACTACAAGGGTGAAGTCATTATAGAAGATGTAGCGAAGTTCGTTCCTCAGGCTGAGTACGTCACGAAGGTACTTGACCGCCATGTTGAAGCAGCAAAGAACAACCTCAAGGGTGCGCCCATCATAGTGGCCGGCGGCTACGGCGTCGGCTCGAAGGAAGGCTTCAGCCAGCTCTTTGAGCTCGCTAAGGTGCTTCATGCAGAAGTAGGTGCAAGCCGTGCAGCCGTTGATGCAGGCTTCTGCGACCATGACCTTCAGATTGGCCAGACCGGCGTAACAGTACGTCCAAAGGTCTACATCGCATGCGGCATCAGCGGTGCCATTCAGCATGTGGCGGGCATGAAGGATAGCGGCATCATCATTTCCATCAACAGCGACGAGAACGCTCCCATCAACGCCATTGCCGATTATATCATCAACGGCACCGTTGAGGAAGTCGTACCAAAACTCATCAAGTACTATAAGCAGAACTCTAAGTAGTTCGTAATTCACTATTATGGCTAATTATTATAACGATATCAACGAGATTAAGTTCGAGCTTGAGAACAGCCCATTGATGGAGCGTATCGTAGAGCTCAAGGAACGTCAGTACGAAGACAAGGACCAGTACGACGAGGCACCGCAGGATTATGCCGATGCCATGGACAGCTACGACAAGGTGCTCGACATCGTGGGCGACATCACTGCCAACATTGTTGCTCCCAATGCTGAGGCTGTGGATGCCGAAGGACCTCACTGCGAGGGCGGCCGCGTGCGCTATGCTTCAAAAACCTACGACAACCTCAATGCCATGACACAGGCCGGGTTGAACGGTATGACCATGCCGCGTCGCTACGGCGGACTCAACCTGCCTGTCACCGTATATACAGCAGCCAACGAGATTGTCTCAGCGGGCGACGCCGGCTTCGAGAACATCTGGAGCCTGCAAGACTGCATTGAGACCCTCTTCTGCTTCGGCAGCGAGGAGCAACGCAAAAAGTACATTCCCCGTGTCTGCGCCGGTGCAACCATGTCCATGGACCTCACCGAACCGGATGCTGGCTCTGACCTGCAAAGCGTGATGCTCAAGGCCACCTACGACGAGGAGAACCAGTGCTGGCGCCTGAACGGATCAAAGCGCTTCATCACCAACGGTGACTCCGACATCCATCTGGTGCTGGCACGCTCTGAAGCCGGCACACGTGACGGACGCGGACTCTCCATGTTCATCTACGACAAACGCGACGGAGGCGTTGATGTGCGCCGCATCGAGAATAAGCTCGGCATCCACGGCAGCCCAACTTGCGAACTTGTCTATAAGAATGCAAAGTGTGAGTTGTGCGGCGACCGCAAACTGGGACTCATCAAGTATGTCATGTCGCTCATGAATGGTGCACGCCTCGGCATCGCCGCCCAATCAGTAGGACTTTCGCAGGCTGCCTACAATGAAGCCATCGCATACGCCCGCGACCGCAAGCAGTTCGGGAAGGCCATCATCGAGTTCCCCGCTGTGGCAGAAATGATTAGCAACATCAAGGCCCGTCTCGACGCCGGACGTGCACTGCTCTACCAAACAGCCCGCTATGTCGATATCTACAAGGCACTGGAGGACATCGCACGCGACCGCAAACTCACTCCCGAGGAGCGTGCCGAACTGAAGCTGTACAGCAAATTGGCTGATGCATTCACTCCTTTGGCAAAAGGCATGAACAGCGAGTATGCCAACCAAAACGGCTACGACTGCATTCAGGTGCATGGCGGTTCCGGCTTCATGCTTGAGTACGCCTGCCAGCGCATCTATCGCGATGCACGCATCACCTCTATCTACGAGGGCACAACACAGTTGCAGACCGTTGCCGCCATCCGCTACGTCACCAACGGCTTCTACAGTCAGGTCATTGAGCAGTACGAGCAGCAGCCCGTGAGCGCTGAGTTGGAAGCCACCTTGCAGCGCGTCAAGGAGATGACTGCCAAGTACAATGCCTGCATGGCTGCTGTCAAGGATGCTGCCGACCAAGATCTCCTCGACATCTGCGCACGTCACCTTTACGAAATGGCTGCTGATGTCATCATGTGCCACCTGCTGATGCAGAATGCCAGCAAGGCTCCTGAACTCTTCGGAAAGAGCTTACAGGTATTCGTCAACATGGCAGAGTCCGAAGTAGAGAAGCACAACAACTGGATTTCAAACATGACTTCTGCTCAGCTGGACAACTACCGTCAGGCATAAGTCGCTTCTCTCCCCGATACACAGAATCACGCCTTTCCTGAGTGTCAAACACTTTGGCATGGCGTGATTCTTTTATATACATGGCATACAGCACGTTCCGGCGCACAACGTGCGGGACTCCACAG
>WFLX010154928.1_pt1 | contig 36512 bp, 22 predicted proteins | sample 4967041 | NCBI WGS metagenome assembly WFLX01 (sample SAMN12857096, study PRJNA449069) | gut metagenome | isolation source: stool from male and female vole | host: Microtus ochrogaster | place: USA:Florida | collected 2017
ACCTTGTCCGCGATGATGAAGCTGCCGGCTACTGGCTCAAGCATGTGCCTGCCGACCACATCATCAACGGAAACAAGCATGACAACTTCTGGGAAATGGGCGATACAGGTCCCTGCGGACCTTGCTCCGAGATACACCTCGACAGCCGCACCCCGGAGGAAAAAGCCAAAGTGCCCGGACGCGAACTGGTCAACAAGGACAATCCGCAGGTCATCGAAATCTGGAACATCGTCTTCATGCAGTACGAGCGCAAGGCAGACGGCCATCTCGAACCCCTCGGCATGAACGTCATAGACACCGGCATGGGCTTTGAACGCCTTGTGCGTGCCATCCAAGGCAAGCAGTCCAACTATGACACCGACATCTTCCAGCCCATCATCAGAGCTATCGGCGACCTCTCGGGCTATGCCTACGGAGAAAAGGAGGAGACCGACGTGGCCATGCGCGTCATTGCCGACCACCTGCGCACCATAGCATTCTCCATTGCCGACGGCCAGCTGCCCGGCAATGCAAAGGCCGGCTACGTCATTCGCCGCATACTGCGTCGCGCCGTGCGCTACGCTTATACCTTCCTCTCACAGAAGGAGGCCTTCATCTACAAACTCCTGCCTGTTCTCATCCGCGAAATGGGTGCCACCTACCCCGAACTGGAAGGACAGCGCGAACTCATTGCCAAAGTGATGAAAGAAGAAGAGGACAGTTTCCTCCGTACCCTCGAGACAGGCATCAAGTTGCTTGATGGTGTGATGAAGGAGGCAAAGGCTGCCAATCAGAACATCATTGCCGGCGAGAAGGCNTTCACCCTCTTCGACACTTACGGATTCCCTCTCGACCTCACAGAACTCATTTGTCGCGAGAACGGTCTCGGCGTTGATGAAGCCGGATTCAACATTGAGATGCAGAAGCAGAAGGAACGCGCCAGAGGTGCCGCACAGCGAGAACTGGGCGACTGGGTAATAGTAAATGCAGACGCACAAGAGCCGCAGTTCGTAGGCTACGACTACACGGAATACACCTGCCACATCGTCAAGTATCGCGAGGTCAAGCAGAAGAAAGGCGTTGTCTATGAGGCTATCCTCGACCAAACACCCTTCTATGGCGAGATGGGCGGCGAGATTGGCGACAGCGGAGTCCTTGTGAACGAAGCCGAGACAATCAAGGTCCTCGACACGAAGAAAGAGAATGGCATCAGCATTCACCTGCTGGAGCGCATACCCGACAAACCCGAGGCGGAGTTTATGGCTTGTGTCGACGTGGAGCGTCGCCGTGCCATTGAAGCCAACCACACCTGCACACATCTGCTCGATCAGGCTCTCAAGGAAGTGCTTGGCGACCATGTGGAACAGAAAGGCTCGCTTGTCACTCCCGACTATCTCCGTTTCGACTTCTCGCACTTCGAGAAGGTCAGCCCCGAACAACTCCGTGAGGTGGAGCATCTCGTCAACGAGCGCATACGTCAGAACCTTCCCCTGCAAGAGTATCGCGACACGCCCATCGAAGAAGCTAAAAAGCTCGGTGCCATCGCCCTCTTCGGCGAGAAGTACGGCGACCGCGTGCGTGTTATTCAGTTCGGCACAAGCGTAGAGTTCTGTGGCGGCTGTCATGCCGACAGCACAGGCTGCATCGGCATGGTCCGCATCCTCTCCGAGAGTAGCGTGGCAGCAGGTGTCCGTCGCATCGAAGCCATCACGGGAAAGACCGTAGAGGAAGCCATCGACAAGCAGCAGGACCTGATAAACAGTCTCCGGAGTCTCTTCAACAATGCCCCCGACCTGATGAGTGCCATACGGAAAGCCATCAACGACAATGCCGAACTCCGCAAGCAGATGGAGGACGTCATGCACGAGAAGGCCGCCGCTCTGAAGCAGGAGATGCTCGACAAAAAGAAAGAAATAAACGGCATCAACGTGCTGAGCGCCATTACACTCCTCGATGCAGAATATGTCAAGGACATCGTGTTCCAGCTTCGTGCTGAGGTGGAGAACAGCCTTATCGTCGTCGGATCTGTTGCCGGTGGCAAGCCTCTCCTCACGGCATCCGCCTCGGACAGTGCCGTTGCAGCCGGAGTCAACATAGGCAAGAACATTCGTCAGGCTGCGCAGCTCATGCAAGGTGGCGGTGGCGGTCAGCCTCATTTCGCCACGGCTGGCGGCAAGAATGTGGAGGGCATCCACGCTGCCGTAGAGAAGCTCATAGAGATTCTCACTGCGTAAGCACCGTGAAGTGATGGGTTGTGAAGTTGCAACTTCGCAACCCATCAACGCTATTATATATAATGTATATGAAGCATCTGTTATCAAAGAACTGTTTGCTGCTATTCGCACTAAGCGTTATTTCGGTAATAACTCAGGCAAAGAAGCATTACGACGTAGCGGCTTACGTCTATCCTGCCTATGCTGCCGATGACCCGCGCCTACGTCCTTTCTGGCCGATGGGTATGGGTGAATGGGAGACGGTGCTGACGATGCAGCAACGCAATCCCGGCCATTACTGGAAGCGCTATCCGCTGTGGGGCTATGTGAACGAGGCTGACCCTGCCGTTATGGAGATGGAAATCGATCAGGCCGCCGACCATGGCGTGAACGTTTTCATCTTCGACTGGTACTGGTTCGACGGGCGTCCATTCATGGAGACCACGCTTACCAACGGCTTCCTTCAGGCCCGTAACCGCGATCGCATGCAGTTCTACCTGATGTGGGCCAATCATGATGTGCTCAATTACTGGGACACACGCATTGCCCACCTCGGCGAAGAGAACGTCATCTGGCAGGGAACCATAGACCGCAAGGAGTTCGAGAAGATATGCCGACGCAATATCGAAATGTTTTTCAGGCAGCCTAACTACTACAAGATTGACGGCAAACCTGTATTCATGATTTATGATGTGAAGAATTTCATCGAAGGGCTGGGTGGCATAGATGAAGCGGCAGACGCCGTGAAGTGGTTCCGCAAGGAAGTTAAGAAAGCAGGGTTTCCCGACCTCGACCTACAATTGACCATGTGGGCACCCAACCTCAACTACAGCGGCTTCGATGCAGATAAGACCGACAAACCGCAGGATGCTTTTGTCCGCAAGATCGGTTTCAACAGTTCCAGTCACTATCAGTTCTGCCATTTCCTCAATGTCAATGACGAGTATTCACACATCGTGCAGCAGGCGGCCGAAGAGTGGGAACACATAGAACGCGACTTCACTATACCTTACTATCCGCATGTAAGCCTCGGCTGGGACAATAGTCCTCGCACGCGTCAGAGTGCCGTTGTGCGCAACAATACGCCGGAAAACGTGGAACAAGCCCTGCGAAAGGCAAAAGCATATGTCGATGCGCGCCCTGAGTTGCACCCGCTCATCACCATCAATTCCTGGAACGAATGGACGGAGACGAGTTATTTGCAGCCGGACAATGTCTTCGGCTACGGCTATCTCGAAGCGGTAAGGAAGGTATTTGTGGACGAGGAATAGCCGGAAAGGAAAGGCGCAATATCGTCTTATCTTCTGCCCGGTGACTCATACCCTTGCATCGGAAAACATGAAAAAGCCGGCTCTCTCCCTTCGCACAGACTGAAAACACTATTGTACAACAAAACTATAATTAACATGAAAACAAACAGAAACCTATTAGCAGGAGTGGTGATGGCCACCTGCTCCGTTCTCTTTGCAGGATGCGGACAAGGTGGATCCCAGACCGTGGGACAGCGCACCGCAGCCCTCGACGACGTTGCATGGGAATCATCCAAGTGGATTTCTGTTGTCGATGCTCCTGTAGTGGAAGGACGCATTGACAACATTGAGAAGGAACTGGCAGCCGATGGAGCCAGCTGGTTCGTTGCGACAAAGACCAATGAAAAGGCAGTGAAGCAGGCCGTATGGATGACCACCGGTCTTGGTGTTTACGAGCTTTACATCAACGGCAAGCTCGTCGGCGAGGAAATTCTCAAGCCCGGCTTCACCCATCGTGACAAGACGAAGCGTTCGTTCACCTACGACATCACGGACGCCTTCAACCTCCGCAGCGGCGCAGAGAACCAATTGGCCGCTCAGGTTACGCCGGGCTGGTGGGCCGACAAGATTGTCACTCCCTGGGGACACGACGGCATGATAGGACGCAAGTGTGCTTTCCGTGCCGTGCTTCAACTGACCTATGCCGACGGCTCCACCGAATGCTTCGGCACAGACACAGAAGCATGGAAGGCTGGCATTGCCGGTCCCGTGAAGCATGCCGGCATCTNCGACGGCGAGACATACGATGCNCGCGAGCCGTTGGGCTTTGAGACTCCCGAGAAACTTTCCACGCCNGAGGAGAACACAGAGTTCAAGGGCGAGATTCTGCCCTCTGACGGTGCCGAGGTATATCTGCGTACAGANCTTGCCCTGAACCCTGTCGAAGCCTATACATGGGAAGGNGCAGAAGGTGCGAAGGACGAAGAAGGCGCCAAGGAGTTCGGCAAGGTAATCGTCGTTGAGACATTCGCTCCCGGAGCGCCAATGACGGTGAAACCCGGCCAGACCCTTGTTGTCGATTTCGGTCAGAACTGCGCAGCAGTCCCCTCATTTGTTTTCAAAGCAAACGAAGGCACCGTGCTCACCTGTCTGCCCGGCGAGTTGCTGAACGATGGCAACGGTGCCCGCAGCCGCGGCATGGACGGTCCGGAGGGCAGTGTCCACCGCGACAATCTGCGTCAGGGCAGTAATGCCATGCGTGCGGTCTATACCTTTAAGGGCAACAATGGCCAGTTTGAGAAATACTATCCCCGTTGCACTTTCTTCGGCTACCGCTTTGTCTCCATCACTGCCACCGACGAGGTTACCATCCAGAGCATACAGTCCCTGCCTGTCACCTCTATTGCTAAGAATCTTGAGACGGGCGTCATCACAACCGGCAACGACCTCATCAATAAGCTCATCTCGAACACTGTTTGGGGACAACGCTCTAACTATCTGAGTGTCCCCACCGACTGCCCGCAGCGCAACGAACGCCTTGGCTGGACAGCCGACACACAGGTGTTCACCGAGACGGGTACGTTCTTTGCCAACACCGACGGCTTCTTCCATAAGTGGATGCGCGACATGCGCGACTCGCAAGGCAGCCTCGGCGGATTCCCCGGCGTGGCTCCCGTTGCACAGTACGGCAACGAATTGGGGCGTCTAGGCTGGACTGATGCCGGTATCATCGTGCCTTGGACCATCTGGAAACAGTTCGGAGATAATGACATCGTCAATGAGAACTGGGAGTCGATGAACCTCTTCATGAACCACATCTACGAGACGAAATATGATCACGAGGCTCTGCTCTCGGAGAATGGCAACTACCAGTGGGCCGACTGGCTCAGTTATGAACCGCTGGAGAGCAGCAGCGGACGCGGTTTTGCTGAAGGCCGCCCCCTGCCGGAGGCCATACAGTATTGGAACTACCTGAGCGCTTGCTACTGGGTTATCGATGCAGAGATGATGGCTGACATGGCTGCCAGCACCGGCCGCGATGCCGCCCCCTACCGAACTATGGCAGAGGAAGGACGGAACTACATCAAGGCTAACTTCATCAATGAGGACGGCACCTTCAGAACGGAAATCCTCAATACCATGCAGACACCGGCACTCTTTGCCTTGAAGACCAACGTTGTGGAAGGGGAAGGACGCGAAAGCTTGATTGCCCGCCTACGCCAGAACTTTGCCGACCACGACAATTGTCTGCAAACAGGTTTCCTCGGCACCTCTATCCTCATGCAAACGCTCACCGACAACGGCATGAGCGACATTGCCTACGAGTTGCTCTTCCAGCACAAGAATCCCTCTTGGCTTTATTCCATCGACAACGGCGCCACCACCATCTGGGAACGCTGGAACAGCTACATGGTTGACAAGGGTATGGGGCCGCAAGGCATGAACTCTTTCAATCACTATGCCTATGGAGCCGTCTGCCAGTGGATATGGGAATCGGCGGCCGGCATTGCCGCTGACACCGCACAGCCCGGGTTCCGTCACATCATCATGCGTCCCGTGCCCGACAAACGCCTGGGTAGTCTCGATGCAGAGTTCCAGTCGGCGGCCGGACTCATCAAGAGCAGCTGGAAGTACGATGGCGACCAGTGGACCTGGACTTTCACCATTCCAGAAGGTGCCACAGCCACCGTCACTCTGCCCGGTGAAACGGATAGTAAAGACTATGAGGCCGGCACCTATACCGTCACAAAGTGAGACATCGAAACACATAACACTTTGCATAGCCTCCTTCAACGTGCCGGGAGCGCTTATACAGCAGGGTGTGTACAGATACAAAGGAAGGGAGTCGCAATGCGGCTCCCTTCCTTTGTATGCGTCGTACCCTTTTGTGTAAGATAATGCCCCGTGGACTATCGGCCTTTGTACATCTCCTCGTAGTACTTCTCGTAGTCTCCGCTTGTGATATTGTCCATCCAGGCCTCGTTCTCCAAGTACCATTTGACGGTCTTCTCAATGCCCTCTTCAAACTGGAGCGAAGGTTCCCAGCCGAGTTCTTTCTGTAGTTTGGTAGAGTCGATGGCATAGCGTGCATCGTGACCAAGACGGTCGGTGACGAAGGTGATGAGGTCAAGGTCGGCATTCTCCGGACGGCCCAGCAGCCGATCCACCGTCTTGATGACGGTGTGGATGATGTCGATGTTTTTCCATTCGTTGAAGCCTCCGATGTTGTACGTCTCTGCCACAGTGCCGTTGTGGAAGATGGTGTCGATGGCGCGGGCATGGTCTTCCACATAGAGCCAGTCGCGAACGTTCTCGCCCTTGCCATATACGGGAAGCGGCTTGCGGTGGCGGATGTTGTTGATGAAAAGCGGTATGAGTTTCTCCGGGAACTGGTAGGGCCCGTAGTTGTTCGAGCAGTTGGTTACGATGGTAGGCATTCCGTAAGTGTCGTGGAAGGCGCGGACGAAGTGGTCGCTCGAGGCTTTCGAGGCCGAATAGGGGCTGTGGGGGTTGTACTTAGTGGTCTCGTAGAAGAAATCCTTGCCGTATGCCAGATGATGTTCGCTTGAAGAGGCGGTAGTGGAGAAGGGCGGTTCGATGCCTTCGGGATTGGTCATCTCCAGTGCGCCGTACACCTCATCGGTAGAGATGTGGTAGAAACGCTTGCCCTCATACTTTTCGGGAAGACTCTCCCAGTACAGCTTGGCAGCCTGAAGGAGGCTCAGTGTGCCCATAACATTTGTGCGGGCAAAGGTGAAGGGGTCCTTGATGGAACGATCTACATGGCTTTCCGCCGCCAGATGGATGATGCCGTCAACCTGCTCGTCCTGCATTAGACGGAGAAAGGCATCGAAGTCGCAGATGTCCATTCGGACGAACTTATAATTGGATTTGCCCTCGATGTCCTTGAGGTTGGCAAGGTTGCCGGCGTATGTGAGTTTGTCGAGATTGATGATGTTATACTCGGGGTACTTGTTTACGAATAGCCTCACGACGTGGGATCCGATGAAACCGGCGCCTCCGGTGATTACGATGTTGCGTTTCATGTCTCTAAATGTCAGTGTTGTTTATGTTTTTCGCCCTGAAGTTTCGGCGTGGAAGTCTGCTCGCCTTGTTGCCTCAGCAGGTCTTGAACTCAGGGTAAAGGTCCATGTCGATGGTGAACGGGCTGTCGAAATCCTTCAAGCACTCGTGCAGCATGTCCTTTTTGCTGAGGAGCGCTTTCTCGGTAGGTATCTTCCAGTCGATGCCGAGACTTTCGTCTTTGATGGAGATGCCGCCGTCGGCCTGCGGGGCGTAGAAGTTGTCGCACTTGTACTGGAAAACGGCAGTCTCGCTGAGCACGGCAAAACCATGCGCAAAGCCGCGAGGGACAAAGAACTGTCGGTGGTTGTCCTCGGTAAGCTCCACAGCAACATGCTGCCCGTAGGTTGGCGAACCTTTGCGGATATCTACAGCCACATCCAGCACGGCACCCTTCACGCAGCGAACGAGCTTGGACTGGGCGAATGGCGGGCGCTGGAAATGCAGACCCCGCATCACACCGTAGCTCGACATGCTTTCGTTGTCCTGCACGAAGTTTATTTTGCGGACTTTTTCCTCAAATTCTCTTTGCGAGAAACTCTCGAAGAAGTAGCCACGGGCGTCGCCGAATATGTCCGGTTCAATGATGAGTACGCCGTCTATTGCCGTTTCGAATACTTTCATGTCGTTTGAATTTATGTCGTGGATGGATCGTTCAGAGTGCTTTTATGTTGCTGATACATGCCTCGAGTGAATCCACCCAATAGGGCACATTCACACCGAACGTCTCTCGGATGCTGCGCTTGTCGAGAACGGAATAGGCGGGGCGCTTCACGGGACTTGGGTATTCGCTGCTGTAGCAAGGCTGTATGTCGCAGTCGGTATTCCCGGCAATTCTGGCTATCATCTGCGCGAAGTCGTACCACGAGCAGACGCCTTCGTTGGAGAAGTGATAAATGCCTCTGACGGGTTTCCCGAGGATGACCATGATGGCTCTGGCAAGGTCGAGTGCATAGGTTGGCGTTCCGCACTGGTCGAAGACTACCTTAAGCGCGGGCTTGGTGGCGGTCAGTCCGAGCATCGTTTTGCAGAAATTCTTGCCAAATTCGCTGTAGAGCCATGCTGTGCGGATGATGACGTAGCCACCTGCTGCGGCATTGCTCTGTTCAAAGACCTGCATGATGCGTTCTTCTCCGAGCTTCTTCGTGATGCCGTAAACGCCGGTCGGGGTGCCTTGCTGGTCCGGTTGGCAGGGCGTATTGTAGGGTTCTTTGCCGAAAACGTAGTCGGTGGATATCTGAACAAGCCAGCCTCCGGTTTCCTTCATGGCCTGCGCCAGATTTTCGGGAGCCGTGGCGTTGAGCTTCTCGACGAGAGCGTATTTCTCAGGGTCCTCGGCGGCTTCGACGTTGGTCCATGCGGCGCAGTTCACGATGGCTTTAATGTCATGTTCGCGCACCAAGCGGCGGATGGCGTCCAGGTCTGTGATGTCGAGGTGGGTTGTCTCCAGTCCTTCCGCCTGACTGACGTCCGTGAAGACAAAATGATGGGCGGACTCTTTCGCCACGATGCGCATTTCGCGACCCAGCTGACCGTTGGCGCCTGTGATGAGAATGTTCATGTGCAGTGTCGTTTCGATTCTGTGTGCAAAGATAGAGAAAAAACGGGAAAATGCCATTGCAGCGCGGGAGTTTTTTCCGTTAGCATAGCTAAAGGGCCATTTCAAACTGTGTTCTGCAAATTAGTTTAAGTTGCTTTTGCGGAACGACAGAAGCAGAGAAAGGCAGACTTCACCCTAAGGAAGAAGTGCCGGAATGCAGATTTTCAGGTCCTGCTCTATGCGTCGCACAGAGCGCTGTCGGGCCAGTTGATGAGGAATACTTGCCTGGTGGCCCGGGTGATGGCAGTGTAGAGCCAGCGGAAATAGTCAGGCGAAAGCATCTCCTCCGTGACATAACCTTGGTCGATGTACACATGTTCCCACTGGCCGCCTTGTGCTTTGTGGCAGGTCACGGCATAGGCATACTTGATTTGTACGGCATTGTAATAGATGTCCTGCCGCAGACGTTTCATCCGTTCGCGCTTGTTGGTTATCTCAGGATAGTCCTCCCATACGGCATTGAAGAGCGTTTCCTGCTGTTCTCTGGTCAAGGCGGGAGCCTCACTTTGCAGAGTGTCCAGCAGCACGGTCAGTTCCATCTCCTTGCGGTCGTAATCGGGGAACTGGAGCGTTACGTCGGCAAACCGGAACCCATAGAACGCCCGTTCGTTGCGGAACCGGCGAATGACGGCCACATCGCCATTGGCTATGAAGGGCATGGCACCCGCGTCCACACCGTCGGCAGCCTGTTCCCGTTCCGTCCAGAAATAGTTGTTCTTGGCCACCATCACGAGGTCTCCTCCCGAGAGTTCGCTGTCGCAGTCGAGAATTCTGCTGCGGATGCCGTTGTTCATGATGTTGGCGCGTCTGTTGCTGCGCGTCACTACGATGGTGCCGTCGGTGCCGTGTTTCCGGTAGCTTTGCTCAAGCGCTTCGATGAGTTCATCGCCGGGCATGACCTTGATGTCAGGGAAAGTCTTGCCGCGCAACTGTGGAANNGCATAGACTTCGCCGGTCTGTATCAGTTCGCGCNGCATNGTGGCGTTCCACAGAATGCCCGACTCTTCGAGCTGCCGCACTACTTGTGTCAGGCAGAGTTCCGTCACCAGCATGCCGTATCCTTCAAGTGTGCGTTTGCAGAGAGCGGGACTTTCCTCTTCGCCCACGGGCGGCAGCTGTGCCGTGTCGCCCACTATGAGCAGGCGGCATCCGTCGCAGGAATAGACATAGTGCATGAGGTCGTCCAGTAGTCGTCCCGTTCCGAATATNGCGCTGCTGCCGCTTCCCTCGTTGGCTATCATTGAGGCTTCGTCCACTATGAAAAGGGTGTCCTGTTGCAGGTTGACGTCGTTTTGGAAATTATCCATCTCTATTAACGACTTCTGGCGGTATATCTTCCTGTGTATGGTGTAGGCGGGCACTCCCGCATGAGAAGACAGAACTTTGGCGGCNCGCCCTGTCGGGGCGAGCAGTGCGACGCGCTGTTGCAATTGCAGCATGGTGTGTACCAATGCGCCGAGCAGCGATGTCTTGCCCGTTCCGGCATAGCCCGTGAGCAGGAAAACTGCATCGCGCTGGCGCGAGAGCAGGAAGTCGGCGAGCAAGGAAATGGCTAATTCCTGCTCTTTTGTCGGCTCGTGGGTGAAATTCCTCCTGATTAGAGCCACTAAATCCTCACTTATTGCCATTCTTCTGTAAAAAAGTTAGCGTTTCTTCGCGTATGTGAAATAAAATCGTTACATTTGCGATGCGAAAGTACAAAATAAATCACAAATAACGATATGAAGAAGGTATTAAATTTAATTTTAGGTCTTTGTGTCCTCGGTTTGCTTGTCGTGTGCTATTATAGCATTAAAGAGACAATGGACTTTGACGGCAAGGTGGAGGGCCGTGAAAATGTGGTCAAGAAGCGCCTCATTGAAATCCGTAAGGCCGAGGAGGCCTATAAGGAGCAGCATGGAGGCATATATTGTGACAACTGGGATGTCCTGACCGAGTTTGTTAGAAACGGCAAGTTGCCCATCGTCATGAAGAAAGGCGACCTCTCTGACGAGCAGATGGAGAAAGGCCTGACCGAGTCGAAGGCTGCTGCCATCGTGAATAGCGGCGACCAGGCTGCCATCGCTGCCAACGGACTTCAGGGGTTCCGTCGCGATACAATATGGGTTTCTCTCATTGACTCCCTGTACAAATACGAGGACTTCGTGGTTGACTCCNTGCGCTATATCCCCTTCTCGCAGGGCGACACCTTCGAGATTATCGCTTGCCCCAACACTACACGTTCCGGCACTATCATTCAGGTGATGGAGTGCAACGCTCCCGACAGCAGCTTCCTCAAAAATATGGGTAAGCAGGGACGCCGTCTCATCTATACCCGTGCCGAAGAGGCTGATGCCAAGGGTGCATATGCCGGCCTGAAGATTGGCGAAGCCGGAAACAACTGGAACAACAATGCTGGCAACTGGGAATAACGTCATAATAGGCCATAGACTATCCATCCGCTTCAGTGCGGATGGATTTTCTTTTTCCGTAGAGAACATGCTGGACGGGGCGACGGTGCAGACCGACCATTTCCCTATCGGCAGCTCTTCGGAAGCCTCTGCCGTGCTGCGTCAGGCTCTCCGGAAGCCATACCTGATGGACTACAGGTTCAGGGTGGTGGACTTCGTGGCGGATGTCCCTTCCACAATTGTCCCTCTGGAGCATTTCCGCAAGAGCGACATGGTGCCGTTCTACCGCCTTTGTTTCCCCANTCAGCANGTCGGAGTGNCGNATATGCAGTATCAAATCCTTTCGTCGCTCGAGACGGNCATGCTCTTCCGTCTCCCNCAGGACGNGCTGCGCACCGTGCAGGAGTGCTATCCCGATGTGAAGGTTAGCTGCGCCGACGGCAGAATGCTGGAGCGCATAGCAGCCCATAGAGACAAACATACCGTGCCGACAGAGGCTGCACAGCAGGTTGCCTACGTGAGTGTGGAAGGCGATCGTCTCTTTGTTGCCGTGTTTGACAGGACATCGCTGCGCTATGCCGGTTCTCAGTCGGCCGGTAATGACAGCGACCGCATCTTTCTGCTGCTGGGCATCTGGAAGTCGCTCGGCATGCACGCCACACGCGATGTCTGCCATCTTCAAGGTGCATCCGAGACTCTGAAAGCCTCTTTGGGCGAATATCTTCTCAACGTGGATTAACTATTTTCTCTTTCCATGCGTATCATTACAGGTAAGTATCGCGGACGTCATTTCGATGTGCCCCGCTCCTTTCAGGCACGCCCCACAACGGATTTTGCCAAGGAGAATCTATTTAATGTGTTGCAAGCGTATATTGATTTTGCCGAAGGTCCGAAGGCTCTCGACCTTTTCTCCGGAACGGGTAGCATCACGCTCGAACTGGTCAGCCGAGGCTGCTCTCAGGTAATCAGTGTGGAACTCGACATAAAGCACCATCGGCTCATCAAACAATTCATAGACAAATTGCAGGACACGGCGGCATTCCCCGTGCGTGGCGACGTGTTTCAGTATGTTGCCAAGTGCCGTGAGCAGTTCGACTTCATTTTTGCTGACCCGCCATACGTCCTGCCGCAGATACCGGAACTGCCGGACATCATTCTGGACCGCAACCTGCTCAAGGAGGACGGACTCTTTGTGCTGGAGCATGGCAAGGGCAACGATTTTTCTGCCCATCCGCGTTTTGTGGAGCACAGGAGTTACGGGAGTGTGAACTTCTCGTTCTTCCAATAGCGGCCCTATACACATTATAATATTATATAGGCGGCTTTTGTGAATAGCGTCCCGTCACTCCCGTTCTTTTTCTTTTTGAGGAGACATACGGACTTGTGGCGCCTATTATAAGTCTTGGCTTAATATGCAAAAGGCAGGCAGGGAATGAAGCCTGAGCCTGCCGATAAGCTATAAAAAAGGGGGAGCCTGCACGAGCAGACTCCTCTTTTATTAGATTCCCTTTCCCTCTCCGAAAAGGAGGGGGAAAGGAACAACGGTCTTGAATTAGAGCTGAGGGCCGGCTGCAACAAGAGCCTTGCCAGCTTCGTTAGAGGTGTATTTGGCGAAGTTCTTGATGAAGCGAGCAGCCAAATCCTTAGCCTTCTCTTCCCACTCGCTTGCAGAAGCGTAGGTGTCACGGGGGTCAAGGATGGCGGGGTTCACGTTGGGCAGAGAGGTGGGAACCTCGAAGTCGAACATAGGAATCTTCTTTGTTTCAGCCTTCAGGATGCTGCCATCGAGTATGGCATCGATAATGCCACGGGTGTCGGGGATGGAGATGCGCTTGCCTGTGCCGTTCCAACCGGTGTTGACCAGATATGCCTTGGCACCGGATACGTTCATCTTCTTCACCAGTTCCTCTGCGTACTTGGTGGGGTGCAACTCCAGGAATGCCTGACCGAAGCAAGCCGAGAAGGTGGGAGTGGGCTCGGTGATGCCGCGCTCGGTGCCAGCCAACTTGGCGGTGAAGCCGCTCAGGAAGTAGTACTGGGTCTGCTCGGGAGTCAGGATGCTCACGGGAGGCAGCACGCCGAATGCGTCAGCGCTGAGGAAGATTACATTCTTTGCAGCAGGAGCTGATGAACCCGGCTGAATGTTGTTGATGTGATTGATGGGGTAGGACACGCGTGTGTTCTCGGTGACGCTCTTGTCGTTGAAGTCAATCTTGCCATCGGCAGACACGGTTACATTCTCCAGCAGAGCGTTGCGCTTGATGGCACCGTAGATGTCAGGCTCGTGCTCCTTGCTCAGTCCGATAACTTTGGCGTAGCAGCCACCCTCGAAGTTGAAGACGCCGTTGTCGTCCCATCCGTGCTCGTCGTCACCGATAAGGCGACGCTTGGGGTCGGTAGAGAGTGTGGTCTTGCCGGTGCCGGAAAGGCCGAAGAAGATGGCGGTGTTTTGGCCGTCCATGTCGCAGTTGGCAGAGCAGTGCATGGATGCGATGCCCTGAAGGGGGAGGTAGTAGTTCATCATAGAGAACATACCCTTCTTCATCTCGCCGCCGTACCAAGTGTTGATGATGACCTGTTCGCGGCTTGTTACGTTGAAGGCAACGCATGTCTCAGAGTTCAAGCCAAGTTCCTTGTAGTTCTCTACCTTTGCTTTAGAAGCATTGTAGATGACGAAGTTAGGCTCGAAGTTCTCCAGTTCTTCAGCGGTGGGCTGGATGAACATGTTGGTTACGAAGTGTGCCTGCCATGCCACCTCAACGATGAAGCGGACAGCCATGCGTGTATCTTTGTTTGCGCCGCAGAAGGCATCGACAACATACAGGTTCTTGTTGCAAAGCTCCTTGACAGCCAGATTCTTTACTGTAGCCCACACTTCCTCGGACATGGGGTGGTTATCGTTCTTGTAGTCGTCAGATGTCCACCATACGGTGTCCTTTGAGTTCTGGTCCATGACGATGTACTTGTCCTTAGGGCTGCGGCCGGTGTAGATGCCGGTCATTACGTTCACTGCGTTGAGTTCGGTGTTCTGGCCGACCTCGTAACCCTCGAGACCAGCCTTTGTCTCTTCGGCGAACAATGCCTCATAGGAGGGGTTGTGGGCAATCACGGTGCTGCCGGTGATGCCGTACTTAGTTAAATCTAATGTTGCCATGTGTTGATAGATGAATTTATAAAACTAATGATTTGGTCCGTAGAACCTCTTAAACGGCTGCAAAGATACGAAAAAGTGCGGACTATGGAAAGCGTGGTGCACTTTTTTTGGCAATGCAGCGCAGATTATTTCCGTTTTCGTGCTTTTTTGCGAAGCTGACTTGACATTTATGCAAGGATATGTTATCTTTGCGGGCAGTAACCGACAGTTAACCGTGTAAGGAAGGATGAAGTTAATCAATATGAGCGAGACGCCAAGCGTCCTGAATCAGTTTGTGAGTGAGTTGCGCGATGTTGACGTGCAGCGCGACCGTATGCGATTCCGCCGCAATCTGGAGCGTATCGGAGCCATTCAGGCTTACGAGATAAGTCGTGGTCTGGATTATCGAAGCGCTTCCGTGCAGACGCCTTTGGCTCCGTGCCGGTGCGACTTGCTCAAGGACGAGATAGTCCTTGCCACCATTTTCCGTGCAGGTCTGCCGCTCCACCAAGGGTTTCTCAGTGTGTTCGATCAGGCAGAGAATGGTTTCGTGAGTGCTTACCGCTATTATAAGGACAAGGAGTGCCGCGAAGTCGGCGTGCATGTTGAGTACATGGCATCGCCCGACTTGACGGGTAAGACGCTCATAGTGGTTGATCCTATGCTGGCAAAGGGAAACAGTCTGGAACTGGCTTTGGAAGCCTTTTCGAAGAATGGCAAGCCGCATCGCATCATCATGGCATGTGTCATCGCCAGTCAGGAAGGCGTGGACTTCATACGCAGCCGTTATGGCAACCGTGACGATGTGGAGCTATGGTGTGCTGCCATTGACCCTGTCCTCAATGAACACAGCTACATTGTGCCGGGTCTTGGCGATGCCGGCGACTTGGCATACGGCGGTAAACTCTGAGGCGCCGACCGTGTGTCCGTGAGCGCAGTCGGCGTTAAACCTCATCTATAATTTGACGTAAGGCGGATGTCATTAGAACCCTGCCCATAAAAGTACGAGACAGGATAGCTGAGTTCCTGTTTGTTAAGAAAGAGGAGAGCGGATGTTATGTGTATGGGGGAGATACTGTGTTTGTGTTCTCGTTATTGTGCTGTGAAATTGCTTATGACGTTGGATGTGCCTATAGCATTGCTTCCCAAATAGATTCCGTGCCATTCTAAGACAGCATCAGTAGGTTTATCGGCGCTGTACTTAAGACTATAATTGCCGTTCTTCACCATGCCGGTGGCGGTGATGAAAGACAGAGAGCTATTGACCGATGCTTCAAAGGAATAGGTGACGAGATTGTTGCCGTTGGCATCGGCAAGCGTATAATAGCGTCCGCTGTTGTAGCTGATAGAGGATGTGCTGAGATAGTAGCCCTGTACGGCATTGCCTATGCCGCCTGACGAATTGCCCCAGTTTCCACCTCCGCTTTGATTACCGCCTGCGCTGATACCTATGCCGTTGCCAGTGATTTGGATGTATGAGTTGTTGTCGCAGTCTAAGCCTTCTTCGGGACTTCCCTTTGTAGTATAGGCAAGAACAACGCCATTGCCGATGGTGATGGCCCCGGTTTTTCCGTAATTGCTGTCAACAGCATCGTTGCCATAGCCGTAGCATACGGTTATGCCGCCATTGAAGAGAATGCAGCCTGTCGAGTTGATGCAGTCGTCATAGCACTTGAAATACAGTCTGCCGCCGTTGATGACAATGGAGTTTGTTGACTTCAGTTTGCTTTCCATTCCCTCTGCACCTGCCGTGCTGGTATTGATGAGACACTCTCCGCCATTAACGGTGATGGCACCTGCGGCTTTGATGGCTTTGGCCGAGGATGTTCCGGCGAACTTGGCACCTGTCGTTGTGACGGCAAGAACANGGCCGGCAGTATCGTTCCCGNTGGCGATGGNGCCATCGCTTTTGATGNCTNTGCCACCTGTGCCCGACATTGTTATCGTGATGTTACCGCCCAGCAAGTTAATACTTTCGTCAGACGTCAGTCCTTTTGCAGTAGCTGTATTGCTGCCGCTTCCAAGACCGGAACCGCTGTTGGTGATAGTGATGTTGCCGCCAGTTGTGGTGAGTGTTTTGTCGCAAGTGATGCCTTTCGCAGCAGAACCAGTGCTGTTGATGGTGATGTTGCCGCCGCCGATACTGATTTCTGCGTCGCTTTTGATGCCTGCNGCCGTAACGAAACTATTGCCTGCTGAAACGGTGCCGCTGTCGGTAATGATGCCAGTAGAATAGCGCGAGGTGTAGTCTGTTGCAGAGAAGGTGCGCACGCTGCTGCTCGTGGAGCTGTTCGATGTGTTGATGTAGTAATAAACGGCCGGTCTACTCTCTGTCGGGCCGCTGACGGTGGAGGTGCGGNTTGTGTAGGTCGTGCCGCCTCCTGGGCCTCCTGGGCCTCCGCCAGTACGAGTGTAGTCGTTGCTGGAGAAATAGAACTGGCCCGTGGTGGGTTTGTCGAAGTCGTAATAGAAAAAGGTCCGTGTGGTCTGTCCTGTAGCGGAAACGGTGATGGTCTTCGTCATTTGAGCGATGCGGGTGCCGTCGCTGCTGCATAGGTACACGACTTGGTTCCAATACTGGCTGTTGCTGTTGCTGAGCGCGGCGCAGATGCGGAAGACAGTTTGTCCTTCGCCCTCTGTATTGTCGGTACCTTCATTGCGCGAAAGGTCGAGCGTGCCGCCTGTGCCGTTGGCTGTGATGTCAATGGTGAGGCTTGCACTGTCATCGCTTGTTGTAATGTTGCCGTCTGCACTAAGTCCTTTGCCTGCTTCGGCAGAGTTATTGATGGAAATGTTGCCTCCGCTGATGTTGAGGTCGCCACCGGCCTTGATGCCTACGACATAGCTCGGGTCGTTGTCTTTCACGATGTATTTGCCATTTTGCTTAATGTCGATTTGTCCGCCGCTGATGCTGATGTCGGTCTTGCTCTTGAGCCCCTTGTCGCCATCGCCCGTCGTGTGGATGATGATGTTACCGTCCGTTATGGTTATCAGGCTGTCACTCTTGATGGCAGCCACATCTTTTTCGGTGACAGCAATATCGAGTGTCCCGCCATGCAGGATTATCTGTCCGTTATCATCGTTGTCATCTTGTATTGTCTCGGCTTGTATGCCGTCGCCCTTCACATCGCGGATGCAGATTGTGCCACCGTTCATCTTGAAGTACTGACCGGCGTGTATGCCGTCGTTTGCAGCACCGGTGACGGTGATATGGCCTGCCGAATTCTTCATGAGTNTGTATTCCTTGGCGCTGATGGCATGCTTGACGTTGNCTTTCANGCTAAGTGTGNCGCCCTTACTCACTTCAAGNTGTCCTTTGCAATAAAGGGCGGCCTTCTGCCCGAAATCGTCCGTCGCATCGGTCAGAAAGTTGTCCGTTCCGTCGGGTAGCTCCAATGCGATGCGTTTGCCGCACTGGATGTTAAGNGCCGCACCCGAGATGCTTTGTAGGCTGACTCCGGCAAGCTGTATGCAGGCCTTGTGTGTTCCGTTGTATGTGAAGCTGCCTGCATTGCTCTCTCCGCTCAGGACGAATGTCATCTCACGATCGGTGTTCTCGTTGGTCAATGTGACCGTTGCACCGTCAACCTCAGCAGTGATGCCCTCCACCTTCTGTGGACTGACGGTCGCTGTCTGTCCGCAGAAGGCAATATATACGGTGTCCGTTACTACTATGGCTTCTGCAGGTTGTGTGAAGGTGATGCTGTCAATGTCGTTCACGCAAAAGATGGCACCTGCAATGTTTATCTGTGTGCCAGAGAAGACGATGTCGCTTAAGTGGAAGCGTGAATGTGTGCCATTCTTCCAGACATAAATGCCGTCAGCATCTGCGGCATAGATGGCAAGTAACCACACAGACAGACTTGCTGTCAGGATGCTTTTGAACCACTTCATTATTTTTATGTTCTTCATGACCGTTATTCGTTTTTATTTGATATACATTATTATATATGACATCAGAAACAGCAAGAGGTTTAATCAGAACCGGTCATTGAGGAGGGTTTGATGAAGTCTTTCAGGTTTTGTGTGAAACAACAATGTCGGTGTCGGGCGGCACAGGTCTTTTCGTCCGCACCTTCAATATCCGCTGCTCTTTTTCGGCAGTTTGCTGAGTCGGTACACTATGTGCAGTAAGGCATAGCGTGGCAAGACATTGATGTAAGTCTCTGTACGCCCTTGTGCGTTGACAGTGCGGGTGACATTGTCGAGTTGCCCGAGCAGGTCGAGGCCGTCGAGCATCCAAGTGAGGCGACCTTGGAGCATGGAGTATGAGAGCCGTGCGTTCCAGATGAGATTGTTGGTGTTCATGCTGCTTCCCACATAGCCGCGGCGGGAATACATGGTCAGGTCGGTGGCCAGCTGAATATGCCATGGCAGGCGGAACGTGGCGATGGCTCCGTAGTCAAAACTAAAGGCATTGATATCGGTGAAGTCTGTGCGCTTGCTTGTGCTGCGTTTCCAGGCGAAGTTACATTTGAGGGCGAGAGCAGAGGAGTTGTGCAGCTTGTAGTTGAGGCGCAGGTTCTCTCCGAGATGCATGGTGCGGACGGCACTCTCTATTGGTGCGAAGTCTCCGCCTGTTTCGCTCTCGCCAATGAGGTCAACGCTGTTGCGGCATTCGGCGCGGGTGTTGGTGTAGAGCATCAGGCGCCGCTGTTTGTCGAGTGGGGTGTCATAGCCTGCGGTGACAGAGGCCAGCCAGTTGCCGTCCACGTTGTCGGCACGATATGTGTGTACGCCGGTGGCAGAGTCGTAGCTGTATCCCATGGCAAGAGCATTGACCGTGCGGCTGTAATCCAGCCGGAGTGACTTCATGGTCTGCCTCCGGTGGTTGCCTTTGCGGATGAATCCGCTCAGTTCGTAGGTCTGCTGGTTGTGCAGGTTGGGGTTGCTTATGCGTATGTTCATAGGGTCGGTGTCGTCGATGATGTTGACCATGTTTACAAGGTCGGGAGTGGTGGTCTGTACATCCAGTGCCAGCTGTGAGGTGAAGGAGCGCTTTTTGTCCGTCCAGCTCAGAATCCATCGGGGCAAAGCCCACTTGACAGTGTTGCGCACTATTGTGGTGTCGGTGTCGCCTCTTCTGTAGTCAAGCTGCTGGCGTGCAGGCATTACGGAGATGCCTGCTTTGAAGTATAGTTTGCCCTGGGCATAGTCCTTTGTCCACGATATGGCCGGAAGAATGTTGTGTGTGCCTTCGCTCTTGGTGCCGGCATAACTGTTGCGGCGGTCTATGCGACTCTCGTATTCTGCNATGGAAGGAAGCACTCCGATGGCAGATGTGGAAAGCGTGTCAAGCAAGTAGAGCGATGAACTCTTTTCGGTGTGCAGGTGTGTGTAGCCGTAGCCTATGGAGAACTCTGCAGCCCGGCTTATGCGTAAGTGATAGGTGGCGAAGGTACGGTAGGTCAGACGGCGGTCTGGGTGGTTCTTGAAGTATTGGTTGGCCTGTGATGTTACGTTGCCGTCCGCTCCGTAGTTGATGGCGTAGCGGTTAAAATCGTCGTCCTTTCGGCTGCCTCCTTCCAGTTCGGCCTCCATGTCCAGATAATCGTTGTTACCATTGAACTTTATTGTTGCTGTGGCGGCAAGACCTCCGTCCAGACTGTATCCTTTGTTCAACGTCTCCTTTTTGTAGCGGTTGATGAGGGTGCGTCGGATGGTGTCTTGTGCGTCGAGCGAAAAGATGTTTTCGAGAAGGTCACGGTTTACGTTGTACTGCATGGACGAGAAGGTCGCGCTGACCGACGAGTTGCTGCGGTTGTAGCGGCTGTAACGAAATGATGGTTCCAGATGCAGGAAACCATTCTTGCGCTTCAGGTCTATTCCGTGTGTGGTGCTCAGGTTGAAACTCCTGTTGCGGGCAACGGAACGCGAATAGTCGTAGGTGTCGCCCTGCGGCAGGAAGTTCACACGGTCCTGGTCTGTGTTCAGGTCCTGATCGTTATGGCTCACCAGCACTGTGCCGCTCACCTCATAGCGTTCGTTCCTGTCGTTGACGGCATAGTCCAGTCCGGCCATCCGCTCCCGGCTTTCGCCTTGTTTCATCAGCTCGGGCGTCCAGTCGTTGTCCTGTCCCGGCTTGCGACTGTCGTTCAGATTGTTGGTGTTGCCATAGAACGCCAGTCTCGTGCGGTCTGTGTAACGCACCGCAAAGACGCGTGCCAGCCATCTGTTCTCCGTTCCATAGCCGCCCTCTATGTTGGCCAGCGTTCCTATGCCGTACTCTTTCTTCAGCCATACGTTCATCACATATTGTTTGTCGCTCTCTTGCTTGTCGTCCAGCAAATCGCTTAGTTTCCCGTAACTGTCATATACTTCGACATGTTTCACGGTGTAAGAAGGGAGATTGTCCAGCATCACATTGTTGTCGCCGTTGAAAAGGCCGCTACCGTTCACTTGCAGACTTTCCACGAAGCGTCCGTTGTGGAAGATGTGCCCGTCCGTACTGATTTCTACTCCGGGCAACTGGCGGACAAGAGCATCAAGCATTGTTCCGTCGGCCAGCACGAAAGCATCGGCATTGTATATCACAGTGTCGCCTCTGTTGTAGAATTTTATCTTCGAGGCTGTNACGGTCACTTCGCTCATCATTGCCGAAGCNTCGCGCATGACTATTGGCGGCACTTCGCGCGAGAACTCGCGCCGTTGGATGTCGCCTATGATATATGTCACATATGTAGTCTTGTAACCGGGGCAACTGCTTTTCAATATGTATGTCGCCTCTTTTCTTGGCACGTTGAATGAGAAGTCTGAACTGTAGCCGTCCCGGTCATCCTTTACCCAGCGGTTTTCGGGTGTCTGTTGTCCGATGACCACGCTGTCGTTCGTCATAAGTTGCACTGTAGATCCCGGCAGGTCTTTTCTTGTGTGCAGGTCAATGACGCGGCCTTTCAATATGAATGTGTCCTGTGCCTTCAGACACATTATATATATATTAAGGACAGAGACTATAATAAGGAAGCGTCGTAACATCGTGTTCAATGGCGTGGTGATTCTGCAAATGACGGAAAACGATAGGGCATGTCTTTAATGGGCGGTGAAGGACATGCAGCCCATGTAATCTCTGAACGAACGTGCCGGATGGAGAGAGGAAAGTTGTAACTCCTTTATCGGGCATGATGTTCGCGACCACAGGGAAGGTTCTTTTCTTATCTGTACTCTTCGATGAAGTCGCGCACGAGGCGGAAGATTGGTTCGTAGCTGTCGAAGACGGCGTGACGATAGTTGTCGAAGACGGTGTGGTAGTACCGGAAAGCATCGCCCTCCTTGTTCTCGAGGAAGATGCAGGGCACATGGCGGACGGCAAACACATAGTGGTCGCTGTTGGCAGCGAGGTCGCCTCTGTTGAGAGCCTTGAAGTAGCACTTCTCGCTGTTAATCTTTTCGAAGAGAGGNAATGCNGACATCCCTTCNTCGCTTACCTCGCAGTACAATGCNGGATTGTTGTCGCCAATCATATCGAGGTTAACGAGATACTTTATCTGTTCCAGCGGCACAATGGGGTGTTCTACGAAGTATGTCGAGCCGCGCAGGTAGGCNTCTTCGCCGGAGAAGGCCAGAAAGTACATGTCGAACTTGGGGCGGTGCTTGGCGTAATATGCGGCGAGGGTGACGAGGGCAGCGGAACCGGAGGCATTATCGTTGGCTCCGGCATAGAAAACCTTCTCTCCCAGATTACCGAGGTGGTCGTAGTGGGCGCTGAAGGCATAGCAGCTGTCGTGCCGTTGCCCCTCAATCTTGGCTATGACATTGAAGCATTCGTAGTCCTTCAGGAATTTGGCATCAACGTTGAGTCGGACACGCTTTACTCCCTCGATGGCCTCAGGGGTGCTCCAGACGATGGGCTTGTCAAAGACCTTGTGGCCGTATGCCTTGAAAAACTTAACGGGAGACTCCCATGTGTAGATGAGTCCTGCGTTAGTGCATTTGCCGTTTGTCTGCAAGCGGGAGAAAGCATTGCTGTGTTTGTAGGAGAACCAGAAATCGCAAGCCACCAGGCAATTGGCATATTCCGGTTTGGCAAGGTCGGCAAACATGCGGTCGGCATCGAAGTTCAACGTATCGACGTGATAAACGGGAAACTCTCCCTTGATGCTCGGCGAGTANTCNCTCATCGAGAAATCAACGCCGGCCTTCAACTTCTTGCCGTCTGCCCACATTTGCATGTTGCCGGCGAAGGTCTGGATGTCGAGTTTGAAGGGCTGCACTGTCACCTCGTCCACTCCGGCCTTGATGTATTCCTTTTGCAGGAAAAGCCCCGCCTTGTTGGCTCCGCCTTTTGCGTAACCGCGTCCCTGATACTTTGCGGAAGCCAATTCCTTCACGAGTTGCTTGTAATGTGTCAGATTTTGTGCGCTCGCCGAAATGCCGACGAAAGCAAACAGAAGCANTCCCGNTTTGATTCCTTCAAATGTGAGNAAGTGATGATGTGTGTNCATGTATTCNATTTTTNATGTTCAACGGTTCAACATGCACGATGACATGCGTATCTTCACCGTAGTGCTCCATCAGAAGTTCTTCCACTTCCGATGCCTTGTCGTGAGCCTGACGAAGAGAGATGTCAGCGTCCATGAGTATGTGTAGTTCTATGGCATAGTGGTTTCCGATGCGACGGGTGCGCAGGTCATGTGGTTCTTCCACATCCCGGACGGATNCTGCGATTCGNAGAATCTCCTGTTCCNCTTCGTTGGGCAGTGACTGTTCTGTCAGNTNNCCGATGCCGTNTCGCAGTAGGTNAACGGATANCTTCACGATAAACAATCCCACAATGACCGAAGCCAACGGGTCGAGCACCGCCCAGCGTTGTCCCAGAAAGATGGCTCCGCCGATGCCAAGGGCTGTGCCAACCGAGGACAGCGCATCGCTGCGGTGATGCCAGGCATTGGCCTCCATTGCCGGGGAGTTTAGTTTCCGGGCCTTCTTCATCGTGTAGCGAAAAACACCTTCCTTCAGAACGATGGACAGGAGAGCCGACCAGAGTGCAAGTATGCCGGGGGCTTCCAGTTGTTCGCCGCCTTGCCAGGCGATGATTTTCATCAGGCCTCCATAAATGATGCCTATGGCTACAGCGAATAGGATGAAACCGATGAAAGTCAGAGCCAATGTTTCGTATTTGCCGTGACCGAAGTCGTGCGTCTTGTCCTCGGGCTTTCCGCTGATATGGACAAAAACGAGGACCACCACGTCCGTCACGAAGTCGCTGAGCGAGTGAACGGCGTCTGCCATCATTGCGGCGCTGTGACCTGCAATGGCGGCCACGAACTTGAAGAGCAGGAGCAGCACGTTCACTGCTCCGCCCCACAGGGTCACTTTATAGATGTTTTTATTCCTGTCCGGCACGAAACACGTCTTTGCGATGACAAAGTTATGAAAAAAAGTGAAAAATGAGAAGTGAAAAGAGAATAAATTCGACCATTANTGTCACCTTCCTGACTTCCTGTCGCTGCAGATGTNAGAATTACATAAAAAGCGCAAGCACTTAACAACTTTTAACACNGAAACGTGTGTCTNGTAACCGTTATATGTATAATTTTGTCCGCACATCATATATAATAATACTCTTTTGACTTTTATTAGGAGTCGTACACTGCAAGGCAAGAACATATATTGTATAATAACGTAAACTTAATTTAAAAGTAAATGAGAACAAAATCAAAACTCTTCAACGTAGCTTTACTCACAGCAGCATGGCTCGCAGGCGGTTCTGCCCAAGCCTGGGATGAGCCTACACAAGTGGGTGGCGTCTATCAGATTGGCACGGCATCCGAACTGGAATGGTTCGCAGAGTACATTAACTCAGTGGATGAAAACACTAAAGACAGGCTCGATGCAGAGGCAGTGTTGACGGCCGACATCGATTTGACCGGCATTGACCACACCCCAATCGGTGCAAGCACTACCTACAAGTTTTCAGGCAAGTTCAATGGCCAGTTCCACACCATTAGCAATTTAGTCATCGATCGCCCGTCTGATGACGCTCTTGGCTTCTTCGGATATGTCCGCGGCAATGCCAAGATTAAGAACATCATCATGGATGCCACATGCTCCATTACCGGTAAGAACCGTGTAGGCTCTATCATTGGCGTCATCCAGACCAATACGGGATCAACCGATGGCCTTGAGGTTCTCAACTGCGTGAGCTATGCAACATTGACTGCGACTTCAGGTGCTGCCGGCATGATAGGTGCCGGTACCGAACAATATCCCTACTTCGATATGGAGAACTGCGTGAATGCCGGCCTTGTGAATGCCGTTAATAAAGGCGCGGCTTTCTGCGGATGGAATAAATCTGCCGGTGGCAATGCCAAAATGTGGAATTGCCTGAACACAATGGAGATTAAGGAANTGGATGGCGGAAACCAGCTTTTCCGTGGTTCCAACCGTTCCATTGCCAACTGTTATGACACATATAATAGTGGCAGTGCCTTTCAAGGCGAGCATCCCACATACACGACTGCCGACCCTCTGCATAGCGGTGAGATTTGCTATCTGCTGAACACGGCTTTGCGTTCCGATTTAGCTCAGGATGCTAATCCCAATGCTCAGCCCTTTACTCAAGACCTTTCTGACCCCAACTCTATTCCTCTGCCAGTTCCCGGCAAGAAGGTTTATGCCGTTGCCGACTTCTATTGCGACGGCACCCCGAAAGGTACTATCGTCTACAGCAATACCGATGGTGGCAGCATGGACGAACATGTCAAGGGGGCTAACTACATCTGCGTGAACTGTCACAACTATCTTTTCGACGGCATCGAGAACTACAAGACACCTGATGAAGACGGTTACTATCATCTTTCCAGTGCCGATGACGTAGAGTGGTTCTCTCATATGGTACGCGACAAACAACATGGTGCAATGAATGTGAAGCTCGACAACGACATCGATTTCGGTGGCGTGGCTGATGCACATCTGCCTATTGGCAGCAGCGCTCACAAGTACTTTGGTCATTTCGACGGTCAGGGCCATCGTATCATTGGCATGGTGCTGACTCCTGCCAGCAGGCTTGAGAACCGTGGCTACGACGGTCAGGGTTTCTTCGGTTCTGTCCGCGGTGGCGGTACCGATGCTGACGGGACTGTTACCAATGGAGCTATCATCGAGAACCTCATCATCGATGCAAGCTGCTCCATCGAACACAATCAGAACTTCGCAGCCGGCATCGTGGGTCACATCAACTCCACCAACACCGGTGCAACTATCACGATTCGCAATTGCGGCAACGAGGCAAATGTGACCACTACCGGTAAGAACGCAGCCGGCATTCTCGGTTGCGTAGAAGCTACGAATGTTGGCCTGAAGCTCTACAATCTCTGGAACAAGGGCAACATCAAGGGGGGGGCAGGCGAAAGTGCAGCCATTTGCGCCTGGTCCGGACAGCGCAATGTTGACGGTGAAGTTGATATTGAAGGTTGCTGGAACATCGGTGAAGTTACGGGTATCGATGGCAATGGTTATAACCTTATCCGTCGCAACACGAACATTCGTCCTCGCAATATCGTTGACCTCTGCCTCACCAATGGTGGCAATCAAGGCAAGGTGCCTGTCCTCAATACGGCAGACCCCATTTCAAGTGGTGAACTCTGTTATTTGCTGAACGGAGACCAAGCGGACATCGTATATTATCAGAATTTGGGTGAAGACGCAATGCCTGTTTATCGTGACGATATGCACAAACAGGTTTTCCAGGCTGGTACTGTTGATTGCCTTGGCGCATCTGTCGGTTCCATAAATTATAATAATGAAAGCGGCGAGACTGTCCAACTCGGTCACGACATCGATGCAGAGATTGGTATGTGTTCTGTTTGCCACACACAGTTTCAGGCTCCTGCTCTTGTTGATGGCTTCTATGAAATCAAGAATGCCGGTAACCTCGAATGGTTCAGCAACAAGGTTGACGAAGGCGGTGATGCGAACCTTCAGATAAATGGCAAGCTGATGAACGATATCGATTTGCTCGGCATTACGAACCTGCATAAGCCCATCGGTCAGACAACAGCCAAGAAGTACAATGGCACATTCGATGGTCAGGGCTTCCGCATCAAGAACATGATCATCGAGCGTCCTACCGACAGCAACATCGGCTTCTTTGGTTTCCTTCGCGGCAACGCAGCCAATACGACAGTCAAGAACCTCATTATAGACAAGAGCTGTACCATTCACGCCTACAACCGTGTAGGCGGTATCACCGGCAGTTGCCAGAACAANGGTACACTTATTACTCTTNAGAACATCANCANCGAGGCANCCGTCATTGCCGAGCATCAGGATGCCGCAGGCATTATTGGCGGTCAGGAAGGTGATGCCCCCAAGTGGCTCATCCGCAATGTGCTGAACACAGGCACTATTACGGCAAAGGATNCCGCCCCATATGCAGGAGCTCTCTGCTGTTACCTCGGTGNCAATAACGAAAGCATCATCGAGAACTTTGTCAATCTTGGCACAATCAATGGTCACAGAGGCGGTAACATCGGTCGCATCTTCGGTACCCACACCAACATCGTGGACCTTTCTGACACTGATTTCGACAGCAGTCTTGAAAAGAACTATGGCCTTGACACCGGTCTGACAAAGAGTGATATTGCTAATGGCGGTCTGGCTTACACCGTAGGTTGGGGACAGCTTCTCGGCACTGACGAATGTCCCACACCTCTCAACAAGACGGAAGTGAGCTATGTCGGTACTGTCGGCTATGCCACGATGTACGACGCTACGACTGGCTATGAGTTGAATGGCGATGTAGAGGCTTATGTTGCCACTCTCAACAAAACTTGGCTTGACCTCACTGAGATTGAAAATGTTCCTGCCGGCACTCCCGTAGTGCTGAAAGGTACGTATTACAACAAACTGGCTCAGGAACTACCTGCCATCAATGTGGCTAATGTCCTTAAAGGTACAGACACAGCTACTGAGGCAGACGGCACAATGTATGTTCTCGCACAGGTGGACGATAAGGTTGGCTTCTACAAGGCCACCGGCACCATCGCTCCGGGCAAGGCTTACTATCAGAGCGCCAGCGAGGTGAAGGCATTCTACTTTGACGGCGATGATGCTACCGGCATTGCAGAGATTGAAGGCAGCATGGCAGGCGCCGACACGGAAGGCACTGTATACAATGTTGCCGGTCAGCGCATCCGGAAGATGCAGAAGGGCATTAACATCGTGAACGGAAAGAAGGTTGTGTTCTAAAGAATTGCATCCCGCTCCTCTTCGGAGGAGCGGGTGAATACCTATTATGAATATATATATAATCGCAACATGAAGAAGGTATTTGTCAGGCCTGCAATAAGCATCGAAGAGGTGCAGGCAACACAGATGTTGGCCGAGAGCCTGAACATCTCAGACGAGACAGTAGATGGCGGTAGCGCCCTTACAAAGGAAGACGACTGGAACATCTGGGGCGACGAGGAATAAGCGTTCATTTCGCTTCTTTCCCGAGAGAAGGGAAAGCTCCCCGGAAGATAACAATAGCAGAGGGTGTGCTCAATCAATGCGATTGGGCACACCCTCTGCTTTATGTAGAAACGGCGAGATTATATGTCGGCAGAGAAACGCAAGGCGTTTTCCTTTAGATTGAGAGGTCGCCCAATCCGGCAGAATGGTCTCTTTTCATTCCCCTGTTTGCCATTACAGGCCAAGTTCCTTGATGAGGTGGTGAGCTTTGCCCCATTTGTCGATGACGTAGAGGATGAAGCGCACATCAACGCCTATACAACGTTGCAGGTTGCTGTCGAAAGAAATGTCACCCGACATAGCATCCCAGTTGCCATCGAAGGCCAGTCCCAGCAGTTCGCCGCGTCCATTGAACATTGGCGACCCTGAATTACCGCCCGTGATGTCGTTGTTGGAGAGGAAGCAGAGGTGCATGTCGCCTGTTGTGCGGTCGGCATACCGCCCCCAGTCGGCTCCCTTTATGAGGTCAATAATGTCGTCCTCCAGTTTGTAGTCTTCTATCTCTTTTTGCTTGGCAGCTTTGTCCAAGAGACTCTGAGCATTGGTATAATAAGGATAGTGGTGTGTGCCTGCCGTGTAGTCTTGAATGAAGCCATACGAGAGCCGCATTGAAAAGTTTGCATCGCTGTAGTGTGGTGTCTCCTGATCCATTTCGAGCAGAGCCTGCGTGAGCATGTGCTCGTTGAAGTCGATGGCAATGGACGCCTCACGGATGCCGGCGAGCACCTCCTGCATCATGGTGGGAATGCCTTGCGCATAGAGTAGGGCGGGGTCGCTCTCTCTGAGGGTACTGTCGGCGAGAACTTGACTGACAGCCGTTGTGTCGAGGCAGACGGTGCCGGCGAAGAGTGCTTTGGCGTATGCCGCTTCATCGCCGCCATAGAGACTGTCAATAGTGGCATAACACTCAGGCCAAAAGCGGCGGTTGGTTACTTGCTCGCGATAGTTGCGGAGCAGAACGCCCATTGTGGCCTCATCCACTTTGGCTTCATAATCCTTGAAGAAGGCCTGCATCTGACTGCGTATCTGGTCAGCTTCAGTAGCGTTTGCGTCATTCGGCATCATGTTGAGCATGTTGGCCAGCTTGTATATTTCGGTGCCTCGTGTAAAGGTTTCTGTGAAGAAGCCCATGGCATAGACTGCATCGTGGCGTGCTGCGTATGCTTTCTGTAATTCGTCGAACATGTCGCCGAAGCGGTTGGTGAGGTCTTGACGCTGTGCGTACCATAGGCGTATCTTCTGCTCAAGAGCCTGTTTCTGCCGGATGACCCCGAGGTCGGCAATAGCTTTGTTCATGCCGATGCTGTTCTTCCAGTAGTTGCTGCTGCCGGCCCATTTGCTGGCATATTTGATGCCGATGGCGCGGTCGGCATCCATGAAGCGTTTCCACACCTCCTGCTTTTTGCCGCGCACCTGTATGGTGCTGACGTTTCTTGCATTCACGCGTTCGTCAATTCCCCAAGAGCTAAGGTAGCGGCTGGTAGATCCGGGATAGCCTACGGTCATACAGAAGTCTCCGCTGCGATAACCGTCCTTGGCTATGCGTGCGTAGTTGGCGCAGTGTAGGGGCACATTCTCGGGGCTGTATTCTGCCGGCTGCCCATCTTTGTCGGCATAGATGCGGAACACACTGAAGTCGCATGTCTGTCGGGGCCACATCCAGTTGTCTGTGTCGCCACCGAACTTACCCATCGTTTCTGTTGCGGCGAACACCAGACGGATGTCGGAGTAAACCTTGTAGAAACTGGCATAGAAGTTATTGCCGCCGTAGTAGCTTTTNACCAAGCANTCAAGCCCCGGGTTGGCGTCCCGTAGTTCCTTCTCTACGGCGCCCATGATGCTGTCGGTGTAGAGCGCGTTGCATTCGGCAGCCGAGGCATCGGGGTGTTCTGCATACACTNTGTTGAGCGCTTGCATGATGCGGTCGCTGCNTNCTNCGGTTCGTTGNAGAANCTTGACGAAAAGCCCGTTGGNAGGCCGTTCTTCGGTGCGTTGGCGTGCAACGANTCCATTGGNGAGAATGTCGTCTTCCGGTGTCGAAAGTGCTTGTATGGCTCCGTAGCCGCAGTGGTGGTTGGTGAAGACGAGACCATCAGGGCTGACCACGACGCCCGAGCAGAAGTCGCTAAAGTCTACCACGCAGTCCTTGAGGCTGGGTTGCGTAGTGCTGTAGAGCTGTTCCGGCGTGAGTTGCAAGCCAAGGTTGCGCATAGCATCGGCAGTCTTCTGGTCGATGTTGTTGAGCATCCACATGCCCTCATCGGCATGTGCAAACACGGTACAGGCGCACAAGGCGCAAAGGATAAGTTTTTTCATATTTCCATGGTAAGGTATCAAACTAATTCACAGCACACTCCTCAAAGTTCCGGTTGCATGGCTGTCTTGGCAATGCCCATTGAACGATGACTTTTCACTATGAACAGCATGTTNATTTTTTCTTCGGTTTCCTTNTTGCCCATCCNTTTTCGCTGAAGTCNGGCTCTTCGCCGCGCAGTTCCTTGTTTTTGTCGGGATGGAGGAACTTCATCCAGTCTTCCTTTTGGTACTTACGTCCGCGCGGGGCTGTGTATCCGCGTTCCTCGCGGGATGGTTTCCCCCGCTTTTCACGTTGGGGTGCAGGCTTCTCGTAGCGTCCCTCCTTGCGTGGCGCAGGCTTCTCTCGGTGTCGGCCGGGGCGCTCTTCCTTGGTTGGCGGCTCATTGGAGGATAAATCAACCACCACGCTCCTTCCCTTCACGGTGACGCCATGCCTGAGACCTTTGAGTACACGGTCGAGGTCGGCTTCCAGCACTTCTACGAAAGAGAAGCTTTTCATCAGGTCAATACGGCCCACTTCTACCTTGTCGCCCTTCACGTTCTTGTTTATCATGCCGATAATCTCGCGTGCGTACATGCCGTCTATCTTGCCTACGTTGAGGAAGAGACGCACATAGCCCTCTTCGGGTTCGTGGCTCTTGTCCTTCTTGCGGCGTTCTGTCTTGTCCTCCTTCCCGTTGGCCGTGACGTTCCGTATCTCCGGTGCATTGGCATAGTATTGCAGGAATCGTCCGAACTCGCGGCTGAGCACGCGGCGGATAAGGTCTTCCTTGTCTAACCATTCCCAGCGTCTCTGCACTTCCTCCATGAAGGGTGCAATCTCTTCCTCATCCACCATGACGCGCTCTATGTCGTCGATAACATGATAGAGCTGCTTGGTGCAGATGTCGCGAGGCTCCGGGAGAATGCCCATTTCGAATGCTTTCTGTATTTCGCGTTCCACCTGTCGGATTTTGCTTCGCTCGCGCATATTCACGATGCAGATGCTTGTGCCCTTCTTGCCGGCACGTCCTGTGCGTCCGGAACGGTGGGTATAGTTTTCCACGTCGTCGGGCATGCCATAGTTGATGACATGCGTCAGGTCGTCCACGTCCAGTCCTCGTGCCGCCACATCGGTGGCCACGAGCAACTGTGTGCGATGTCGCCGGAATTTCTGCATCGTAAGGTCGCGTTGCTGCTGCGACAGGTCGCCGTGTAACGCATCGGCGTTGTATCCGTCGCGTATCAGGTTGTCCGCCACTTCCTGGGTTTCGGCGCGTGTGCGGCAGAACACGATGGCGTAGATGCGTGGATAGTAGTCAACGATGCGTTTCAGGGCGAGGTACTTGTCCTTCGCGTGTACCATATAGTAGATATGGTTGACGTTTTCGGACCCTTCGTTGCGGCTGCCCACTTGTATCTGCGTGGCATCGGTCAGATAGTTTTGTGCGATGCGCTCTATTTCGCGGCTCATGGTGGCNGAGAAGAGGAGCGTGCGGTGTTCGCTCGGTATGCCGTCCAGTATGGCATCGAGGTCTTCCTGAAACCCCATCGANAGCATCTCGTCCGCTTCGTCGAGCACNACATGCCGTACCGCCGAGAGATTGGCGGCGCCGCGCTTCATGAGGTCCATGAGGCGCCCGGGCGTGGCAACGATGACATCCACGCCGTGCGCCAGGGCACGTATCTGCGGCTCTATGTTCGTGCCGCCATATACGGCCAGCACTCGCACCTCGGGCAGGTATTTGCTGAACCCCTCCATGTCGTCGGCAATTTGCAGACAGAGTTCGCGCGTAGGACTTAGGACGACGGCACCCGGCAACTTGCCCGCGTGGCCTGTGGTGTGGAGCAGATGCAGCAGCGGCAGGCCGTAGGCGGCAGTCTTTCCTGTGCCGGTCTGCGCCAGCGCCACTAAGTCGTTGTCATGATTAAGGAATTTGGGGATGACTTCCTCCTGTACGGGCATCGGGTGTTCGTAGCCCAACTCTTCAATAGCCTTGAGGATTGGTTCCGCAAGGCCCAGTTCGTCAAATTTCTTCATAGTTGTGCGCAAAGGTACGCTTTTTTTCGTGAAAACCTATTGCTTTGTGAGAAAAAGTTGTTATCTTTGTCGAGCAATGAAGACAGGATTGGTGCTGGAAGGCGGAGGCTTGCGGGAATTGTTCTCGGCAGGTGTGATGGACGTAATGCTTGAGCATGACGTCCGTTTCGATGGCATTGTAGGCGTGTCGGCGGGTGCAACGTTCGGATGCAACTATAAGTCAAGGCAGCCGGGGCGTGCATTGCGCTACAACATAGACTTTAAGGACGACTCCCGCTATATGGGCCTCAGGAGCCTGCTGCGCACAGGCAACCTGGTGAGCGCCGAGTTCAGCTATCACACGATGCCGAACGAGCTTGATGTCTTCGATCATGCCACCTTTCGCAACAATCCCACCGCTTTCCATGTGGTCTGCACCGATGTCATGACAGGCAATGCCGTGTATCGGCGCATAGAGGAACTGGACTATGAGGGCCTTGAGTGGCTGCGTGCTTCTGCTTCGATGCCTTTGGTGTCGCGCCCCGTGCCTGTGGGTGGAATGTTGTTGCTGGACGGCGGTATCAGCAACTCCATTCCGTTGCGTTATTTTCAGGAACAGGGCTACGGACGCAATGTCGTCATTCTGACGCAGCCTAAGGGCTTCTTCAAGAAGAAAACGAAGCTGATGCCTCTCTTTCGCCTTTTCATGCGCAAGTACCCCGCCATCATTGCGGCTATGGAGCGGCGCCACTTGATGTACAACGCGCAGCTGGCATATCTTGAGGCGCAGGAGCGGCNGGGCACCATCCTGCTCATCTGTCCGCAGGACACGTTGCCCATAGGCAGGACGGAGCAGAACGAGTTCAAGATGCGTCACGTCTACGGCTTAGGGCGACAGACGGGCGAGAGAATGATTCAAGAAATAAAAGAGTTTGTTGTATGAACGGACGGTTACTTCTTTTTCTTTTCATACTATTGGCAGCCCGGATAACCCGGGCACAGATGTCGCCCGTAGTGCTGGAGCAGACGCGNCAGCCTGCCCGTGGGCTCGTGGTGTTGCCCGACGGCAATGTCATGGCGGACTTCGGGCGTGCCGCCTTCGGTCAGGTGGAGATTACGGCACACGCAGCTTCGGCAGGCGACACACTGCGGCTTCATCTGGGCGAATGCATCCGCGACGGCCGTGTGGACAGAGCGCCGGGCGGCTCCAGACGCTACCGCATGGTTGTCGTGCCATTGCGTGAAGGCACACACACCTATCGCCCTGCAATTCCGAAGGACGGACGTAACACCTTCGGAACAGCCATACGGATGCCTCGTGAGGTGGGGGAGGTGATGCCTTTCCGTTATCTCGAGGTGGAAGGCTGCAGAGGAGTCCTGACAGCAGACGATGTGGTCAGGATTGCAGTGAACGTTCCGTTTGACGATGAAGCCGCAAGTTTCCATTCGAACGACAGTGTGCTGAATGCCGTGTGGGAGCTTTGCCGATATAGCATCAAAGCGACGACTTTTTCCGGCTACTATGTGGATGGCGACCGCGAACGCATCCCATATGAAGCCGATGCCCTGATAAATCAACTCTGTCACTATGCTACCNACAGTNGTTACGACGTGGCGCNACGCACGTTTGCCTATCTCNTAGACCACCCCACGTGGCCCACCGAATGGTGCCTGCAAATGGTGCTGATAGCCTGGTACGACTATCTCTATACGGGCAACACGGCACTCATCTCGCAATATGCCGACGACCTGCGTGCCCACACTCTGCTGGCTCTTCGCGACAGCACAACAGGCCTCATCACCACTCGCAGCGGGCAGCATGGCGCTATGCTCCGTGCCATACATCGCGATGCACCGCTTCGTGATATTGTGGACTGGCCGCACTCCGGCACATTGGGCCTTGCCGCAGGACAAGGCGGAGAGGATGATGGCTACGTCTATACGGACTTCAATACGGTTGTCAATGCCTTTCACTATGCCGCTGTGAGCCGTCTGGCGCAGATGTTTGCTGCTATTGGCAGAAAGGCAGAGGCAAAAGAACTTGCCTCATACGCCCATCAGTTCCGTGACACCTTCAACCGATATTTTCTCGATGCCGNAAGAGGTGTCTATGTTGACGGCGTGGGCACGAATCATGCTTCGTTGCATGCCAATGTGTTCGGGGCGGTATTCGGCCTCGTGCCCGATTCATGTCGTGCCACCGTAGCGCAGCACATCAAGTCGCGCGGCATGGCTTGTAGCGTCTATGGCGCTCAGTTCCTGCTCGATGCACTNTATGATTTGGGCGAGCCCGATGCCGCTCTTGCCTTGATGACAAACCGAAGTGACCGCGGCTGGGTGAACATGATGCGAGAGGGTTCCACCATTACGATGGAGGCTTGGGGCAATAAGTGGAAACCCAATCAGGACTGGAATCATGCTTGGGGTGCCGCTCCGGCCAACATCATTCCCTTCCGTTTGATGGGGGTGCGTCCGTTGGTTCCCGGCTTTGATGTGGTGGAAGTCCGTCCGCAGCCGGGCAGTCNTAGGGAGGCAGAGTGCCGCGTGCCATCGCCAAAAGGCCCCGTCGTAGTCCGTGTGTCCGATGGTCGCATGTCGGTGACTCTGCCTCGGGGAATGAAGGCCAAAGTCTATCTGCCACAGCAAGACGGCCGTTCGTACAAACGCGTGCCGGGCTATGTCAGGGGGAGCAGAAGCTGGAAATTGAACAGATGAGTTGAGTCAAATCTAACAAGGAAAAAGAATCATGAAGAAGATTTCGTTAGCCATCCTGCTATTTGCGCTTTGTTTGCCCTCGTTGGCGGGACGCATCGTGACAGACACTATTCATAGCCGGATTTTGAATGCCGAAGTGCCTTGCAATGTCTATCTGCCCGATGGCTACGATCTTGCAAGTTGCCGTTTCCCCGTCATCTATTTGCTTCATGGCTTGAGCGACGACTATCGTGCCTGGCGGGACAAAGGCCGGATGCAGTCCGTTGCAGACGAACTTATCGGTTCGGGCGAATGTCTGCCCGTCATCATCGTCATGCCCAATGCGGGCGGTGCCGATATCCACAACACATGGAACGGCTACTTCAATATGCCCGGATGGAGCTACGAGGACTTCTTCTTTCAGGAGTTTTTGCCGACGGTAGAACAGAAGTATCATGCTGTGGGCGACAAAGAACACCGCGCCGTGATGGGGCTGTCGATGGGTGGCGGTGGCAGTACTGTGTATTGTCAGAGGCATCCCGAGATGTTCTNATCNTGNTATGCCATGAGCGCATGGCTTGACAACCAACAAGACAATGTTCGGCCGGGAGACAAGAAGGACAAGCTCTACTACGTCTGCGAGGCCGTGAAAGAACACAGCGCTCTGCGTTTCGTGGAACAGGCCGACGATGCCACGAAACAGAAGTTGCGCACTGTCAAGTGGTTCTTCGATTGCGGCGACGACGACTTTCTCTTCGAGCAGAGTGTCAGTATGCACCTGTTGATGCGGGCTGCACATGTTCATGACGAGTTGCGTGTCCGCAACGGCGTGCATAATTGGGAGTATTGGCATCAGGCATTGCGCATGGCACTTCCNTTTGCCTCGCGNAGTTTCGGCAAGCAGCCCTGAACTCTCTGAACGCCATCTCCCGGCATGAGACAGGTGCCCTTCACTCTCCTCCTGTCGGACTTTGCTCCGTTGGCGGTGCCGAATCCATTCCTTCGTGACGTATAGCCCGGCTGTTGCAGTGCCGGGTTCACCACTTGCCTTTCCCATATTCAATGACAGACGAACCTATGAGAAAAAGACTATTTGCTGTCATGGTCCTTTTGGCCGCAGCTCTTCTGGCCGTCGCCATCTATCTTCTCGACGTGGCCCTTGCTCCCAATCCTGCCTATCAAGACTATGATGAGAAAGCAGAATGCCGCCGCATGGCGAAAAGCTACCCGCACATAGCGCCGTGGTTGGACAGCATATGCGGCAATGGCGCTTTGCGCGACACGTTCGTTGTCAATAGGGGCGTTCGCCTGCATGCTTATTTACTGCCCGCCCGTCGTGACACAACGGCCACGGCTCTTGTCATCCATGGCTACAAGGATTGCGCTCTGCGCATGCTCCACAT
>WFLX010119673.1_pt1 | contig 36151 bp, 32 predicted proteins | sample 4967041 | NCBI WGS metagenome assembly WFLX01 (sample SAMN12857096, study PRJNA449069) | gut metagenome | isolation source: stool from male and female vole | host: Microtus ochrogaster | place: USA:Florida | collected 2017
AATCATTGCCAATTTTAGAAAGCATATCTAGCTTGACGGCGATATCGTCGGAAAGAATAATATCTTCACTATAATTTACCATAAAATTCACCCCATAATTATAAAAAATCAGGTACTTTCCGCAGAAAATACCTGTTTGTTGGAGCTGATGATCGGACTTGAACCGACGACCTACGCCTTACCAAGGCGTTGCGCTACCGACTGTGCCACATCAGCAATCAACATTTAATATTATATACTAAAATCACTGAAATGTCAATAGTTTAAAAATATTTTTTTAAATTAACTAAAAAAGCCGCTTGACAATTTCTGTTATTTATGTTATCATGTTTAAAACGGTGAACGAATTAAACCTGAAAATAAGTCCGATTCAGAGAGCTTTCGGCTGGTGTGAGAAAGTGAGGAGTTTCAGGGAACTACATTCGGGAGTTTCTGCATTGAAAGCAAGTAGGTGCGGACGGGTCTGCCCGTTAAAGCTTATGAGGTCGGAATATTTATTCTGATAAACTGAGGTGGTACCACGAAGCAAGTTCGTCCTCAGACGGTTTTCACGCTGTCTGAGGATTTTTTATTTCAGGAAGTGAATTTATGAAAAATCATATCAGCTTTAAAAAAGTAATGTATATCATATCTTTTATGTCTACATTACTGACTATAATTTTGTTCGCTGCAAATAACTTTATCAGTTCCGGAATCTTATTGACATTAGCAGTAACTTCCATGACTTTTGCTTATCATTTTGTTATAAGACTTATTATAGGTTACATTATCACCTTATTCAAAGGAAAAATAAATGTTGACAGCAGACATTTTAAAGTATCGGAAACCGAAAAAAATATTTATAAAAAATTAAATGTAAAAAATTGGAAATCAAAAATTCCTACTTATAATCCCGACGAATTTGATATTAAAAAAAATTCAATTCAGCAACTTATAATAAATTGCTGTAATTCTGAAATTGTATATACTGTCAATATTTTTGCGAGCTATATACCCATATTATTCAGTATTTGGTTTAATTCACTGCCCGTATTTATTATAACGTCAGTTCTCGCAAGTATATACGATTTGCAGTTTGTCGTATTACAGCGATATAACAGACCACGATTGATAAAATCTGCATATAGGAAAGAGGAAAACTTATGAAGATACTTGTAACAGGCGGTACTGTTTTTGTAAGCCGTTATACTGCGGAGTATTTCGTGAAAAAGGGGCATGATGTTTATGTACTCAACAGAAATACAAAACCACAGTCAAAAAATGTGACTCTTATAAACTGTGACAGGCATAATCTCGGCGACAAGCTGAAAAATATTTATTTCGATTCAGTTATTGATGTGACCGCATACAACGAAACAGATATAAAAGATATTTTAAATTCTATTGCCAATTTCGGCAATTATATAATGATTAGTTCAAGTGCCGTATATCCCGAAACTCTTAGTCAACCGTTTAATGAGGAGCAGGAATGCGGATTCAATATTCACTGGGAATCATATGGTACAAACAAAATTAATGCCGAAAAATACCTGATTGCTAAAATTCCTGACGCTTATATTATCCGTCCGCCATATCTCTACGGTAGAATGAATAATCTTTACAGAGAGGCATTTGTTTTTGAATGTGCTGAAAAAAATCTTCCTTTTTTTGTACCTGAAAACAAACAAATGAAATTACAGTTTTTTGATATTGAGGATTTATGTATATTTATTGAAACAATCATTGAAAATAAACCACAAAATCATATTTTTAACGTCGGCAATCCCGAAACTGTAACCATAGAAGAATGGGTTAAACTCTGTTACGGAGTACTTGGAAAAACTCCGGATATAAGATACGTGAAACCCGAAATAAATCAACGGCTGTACTTTCCGTTCAGGAATTATGAATATATCCTCGACGTAACAAGACAGACACAGTTTATGCCTGATGTAAAGTCTCTTGAAACGGGCTTAAAGCAGTCTTATGACTGGTACAGAAACAACCGTGAGCTGATAGTCCGCAAGGATTATCTGCAATATATAAAAAATAATTTAATATAAGGAGAAAAAAATGACTACTTTTGAAGAACTCAGACGGCGCGGACTTCTTGCCCAGCTTACCGACGAAAAGGAAATTGAAGAACTCATCAACAAGGGTGAAGCTACTTTTTATATAGGTTTTGACCCTACAGCTGACAGTCTGCACGTTGGACACTTCATGGCTCTCTGTCTCATGAAAAGACTTCAGATGGCAGGCAACAAGCCTATTGTACTTCTTGGTGGTGGTACTGGCATGATTGGCGACCCCTCCGGTAAAACCGACATGAGAAAAATGCTTACTCCCGAAACAATTCAGCACAATATTGAATGTTTCAAAAAGCAAATGAGCCGTTTTATTGACTTTTCAGACGGAAAGGCTATTGCCGTAAATAATGCGGATTGGCTTATGAACCTCAATTATGTTGAATTGCTCCGTGAAGTAGGTGCTTGTTTCAGCGTTAACCGTATGCTTACCGCTGAATGTTACAAGCAGAGAATGGAGAGGGGTCTTTCTTTCCTTGAGTTCAACTACATGATTATGCAGAGCTATGACTTCTATAAGCTTTTTCAGGAGTACGGCTGTAATATGCAGTTCGGCGGTGACGACCAGTGGAGCAATATGCTTGGTGGTACTGAACTTATCCGCCGTAAACTCGGTAAAGACGCTTACGCCATGACTATCACNCTCCTNNTNAACAGNGANGNCAAAAAAATNNNTAANACTNAAAAGGGTGNTGTATGGNTTGACCCNGAAANAACTTCCCCTTATGAATTTTTNCAGTACTGGAGAAATGTCGCTGACGCTGATGTTATCAAATGTCTGAAAATGCTTACATTCGTACCCGTTGAGGAAATAGAAGAAATGGAAAAGACCCTTGAGGGAGCAGGTTTCAACAAGGCTAAGGAACTTCTCGCTTATGAACTTACAAAGCTTGTTCACGGTGAGGAAGAAGCTGAAAAGGCTAAAGAGGCTTCAAAGGCGCTTTTCGGCGGTAACGGTTCAAACAAAAATATGCCAGTTGCTGAAATTTCTTCCGCTGACCTCACAGACGGCACAATAGGTCTGCTTAATCTTCTCGTAAAATCAGGTCTTGCACCGTCCGTTTCAGAAGCAAGACGACTTGTACAGCAGGGCGGTATTACCGTTAATGACGAAAAAATCATCGACCCCAAAACACAGCTTAATCCCGACGGCGTTATTATCCGTAAGGGCAAAAAAGCTTTCAAGAAAATTTCCGTTATATAACAGCAAAAAGAGGCTTTTAACAGCCTCTTTTTTATTTAGTCCTGTTCTTTTTTTATACGAAAAATCACTCTTAAAAAACCTGAAAGAAATTTCGGACTTCGTATCACTACAATTTTCATTTATGTATCCCTCCCTTGCTGATATACTTTCATTATATTCAGCAGGAAAAGTTTTGTGCCTATCTTCTTGAACGAACTATGAGGGCAAGTCCGTTTTTTACCGAAACAACAGCATTATCCGCAATAATTTCATTGCTTACACCGAGTGGAAATCCCTGTGTAAATATATGATTTTCAACCGGATATTTAACGCCTGTCATCTTTTCAATGTGAAGTTTTTCAGTAAGCGAGAACACCGAAAAATACCAGCCGTCATATTTTTCATAAGATTCAGTTCCAACACCCTGCACCGTAATAATATTATCACTGTCATAAATAGTCATGTTACAANCGTGTTNATGTGCATATNNGAGCGTNTGAACATTTGCAAATGTATGGTCAAAACGTCCACCTGTTNCACCGTAAAGTCTGACNTCAGNGCAGTTTCTTTCAATAGCAAGTTTTAACGCAAGCATTGTGTCCGTGTCGTCCTTTTCGGGAACACTTCTGTAAATCTCCGGATATTCAGGCAGTTCTCCCGTATAAGAATCTAAGTCACCGGTTACGATATCGGGAACTATTCCCAGTTTTTCGGCGTAAATACATCCCCTGTCCGCACACACCACCAAATCGGCTTTTGTGTCAGTAAAACACAGGTCAGAAAATTCACCGCCTGCAAATATTATACAAGTTTTCATTTAAGTTCCCATTCCTTTAACTGTCTGGCTTCCTCGTACATGGCACAGTAGCTTTCATGTCGGCTTGCTGAAATTTTCCCTTGACTAAGTGCCGAGACAACCTCACAGCCCTTTTCGCACGTATGGGAACAGTCTCTGAAAAGACAGTTATCAGTATATTCTCTGAACTCACGGAAACAGTCGGCAAGTTCTTCTTTTCGTACTATGTCATAACGGTTGGTTTCAAACGTAGAAAATCCCGGAGTATCGGCAATATAACCTCCCTCACTGAGTTTATACAACTGTGCATGACGTGTGGTGTGCTTTCCCCTGCCAAGTTTTTTACTGATTTCAGCAGTCGGAATATTAAGTACAGGGTCAACAGCGTTCAGAAGCGTCGATTTTCCTGCACCGGAGTTACCGGTCAAAGCACTTACTTTTCCCCTAAGAATGTCCCTTACAGCATTTAATGATGACGGACTGCTGTAGTCCATTTCAAGAACATCAATTCCGATATTCCTGTATATACTGCTGATTTCAGTACTTTCGCCCAAATCGGTCTTTGTTATAACCACAACGGGAGTTATTCCCTTGTATTCGGCAATCGCTATAAACTTATCAAGAATAAGATAATTCGGTGCAGGACTGCACGTAGAAACTATAAAAACAAGCTGGTCAAGATTTGCAAGAGGAGGTCTTATTATACAGTTTTTCCGGTCAAAGATTTCCGTTATCACTCCGTTACTGAGTTCAACTTTATCCCCGACATACGGACTTATTCCTCTGTTGCGGAAAATTCCTCTTGCTTTACATTCAAATATGCCGTCAGGGGTCTCTACAGTATAGAGACCCCCTAAGCATTTTGTTATAATTCCGCTTTTTACAGCTCTATTCATTACTGAACGTAAAGATGATAGTTACCGTATATGTCGATATAGCCGTAACCATCGCCTGCGTCATATGAGAAATCAGCCGGCAGATTAGGATTAGAGTTTGTAGTAGGCTGCTGCGGTTCTGTAGCCGGAGGTGTCCACTCTGTAGGCTGTTCTGTCTGCTGAGGTTCTACCCACTCTGTAGGCTGTTCTTCCTGCTGTTGATTGTTGTCTGACTGCTGGAATCCTCCTACTGCATCAAATGCGGCTGTGATATCTTCTGTCTGAACATTTACAGCACCTGTTGCAAAGTTGAAGTAGTAAGAACCAATCNGAGCTCTTANGCCTGTATTCATATTTGTAAGAANAACANCAACTGATACGTTTNCGCCNGAACNCTTTACGTNCTGACTTANCNNCTGCATCTCAGGAACGAGCAGAACACTTGTTGAATCTGTAGTTGTTGAACCGTCCTCGTTTGTGATTACAAAGTCAATAACAAATCTTCCGTTTGCGTTTGACGGGAAAGGAACTGTGAAAGGAATTTCACCGTCAGGAGCCTGACCGTTGCTGACATAGAAAATAATTTCTGTGCCTTCTTCAACCTTTTCACCCTTTGGAATACTCTGGTCAATAACCTTGCCTTCTTCCTCGTATGAAGCCCTGAGTTCTGTCTTAGGCTTAAGACCTGCATATTCTGCAAGTGTACAGGCATCGTCTGCTGCCTGTCCTACATAGTCATCAACGCTTACCTGTCCGGCATCAACACCCATACTTACATAAAGGACAATTGTCGAACCCTTGTGTACTTCTGTGCCAACTTCCGGCTCTGTATTGATTACATAGCCTTTCTGGATTTCCGTACTTGATGAGTTCTTTATTTCACATTCAAGTCCACGCTGTTTAAGCTGGTCTCTTGCAAGTTCGGCATTCATGTTTGCAACATTCGGAACTTCAACGGTTTCCATGCCCTTGCTTATCTTAACTTTAAGAACGTCGCCTTTCTTGAACTCTGAACCTGGTTCAATGTCCTGCTCAATAATAAGACCTGCATCAAGTTCATTATATTCAGAGCCGTTCTCCTGAAACTGAATATTATTTCCGTACTGACTGACTGCTGCATTGTAGTCCATACCATAGAAATCGGGCATTTTGAAGTCATTTTGCTGACCGTCGCCCTTGATAAGTCCGCTGAGGAGAGTTGCCACAAAAATTACAGCAACGATAATTACAACAACGACTATTGCCGTAAGAACAGGGACAACAAGTGAAGAACGTTCTTCTTCCTCCTCGTCATCGTCGTCATATCCGTCATAAGCAGGTTGTCTCCTGCCTCTCTTAACAAGCGGGTCAGCAACTGTTGTTCTTCTTCCGCCCTGATTTCTGCCGTAATCGTCGTCATCTTCCATCATNTCTTCCTGNGGCACATCATAATAACGTATATTTTCGCNGTCGTAATCCTCGTCNTCTTCCTGATAATAGCCGAATGACATATTAGGATTTACCTTAAAAGCGTCGATATCGCTTATCATTTCAGCAGTTGACTGATATCTGTCCTCCGGAGCTTTTTCCATTGCCCTGAGAACGATTTCCTCAAGACCGTCCGGAATATCGGGGTTCAATGCTCTCGGACGTTCCGGAATATCCTGCATATGCATAACTGCAATCGCTACCGGATTGTCACTGTCAAACGGTTTGCTTCCGGTGAGCATTTCATACATCATTGCACCTACAGAATAAATGTCACTCTTTGCGTCGGTAACGTCACCGCTTGCCTGTTCGGGNCTGATATAGTGAACACTTCCTATAGCCTGGTCAGTAGCTGTCTTGCCTTCTTCACGGNCAAACNTTGCAATGCCGAAATCCATGACTTTTATAGTGCCGTCTGTGAACANCATGNTNTTCTGAGGCTTTATGTCNCGGTGGACAATACCCTTGTCGTGAGCGTGCTGTAAAGCTCTGAGAATCTGTATAACAAAGTGAACAGTATCTTTCCATGTGAGGACTTTTTCTTCCTCGATATACTCTTTAAGGGTTATACCGTCGATATACTCCATGACAATATACTGAATCTTATCAGAAAAACCTACATCATAGATTTTAACGATATTCGGGTGTGAAAGAACTGCAATCGCCTTTGACTCATTTCTGAATCTGCGGAGAAAATCCTCATTTTCTGCGTATTCCTTTTTAAGAATCTTGATTGCAACTTCTTTGTGGTCCATTACGTCCACGCCTTTATAGACTTCAGCCATTCCACCAACGCCTATAAGCTCGGTGATTTCATATCTTCCGTCGAGCTTTTTGCCAATGTACTTATCCATTCCTCTTAATTCCTCCTGCTTTTATTCATAAATTACCGCAACAGTCACATTATCACGGCCGCCCTTGCTGAGAGCGAGGTTGATTAATTCTTCTGTGACGCTGTCAAAATCTGTATTCATGATAACGTCATATATTTCATCGTCCGTGCAGTAGCCCGAAAGTCCGTCCGAGCATAACAGCAGACTGATTTTATCTTCATAATCAATTATAAAAGTATCCGTCTGCACTGTTTTTTCCACACCGACCGCTCTCACAAGCATATGTTTCTGAGGGTGGTTTTCCATTTCCTCCTCAGTAATTCTGCCCTGTTCGTACAACAGTGATGCAACGTTATGGTCTGTTGTTATCCGGAAAACGCCCTCATTCTTCACTATGAGATACGCCCTGCTGTCACCTACGTTTGCAATAAACGCCGATTTACTGTTTACAAAAGCTGCAACGCAGGTTGTTCCCATACCAAAATTATTAAAATCAAGTTTTGCCTTGGTGTAAATAACGGAATTGGCAGCTGAAACCGAAGATATAAGAAGCTTGCGGATTTCCTCATCGTCAAGACTTTCGCTGTAGCCGTCCGAAAAACGCTGAAAAAACTCCTCCATTGCAATGGTACTTGCTTCTTTGCCTGCTTTTTCTCCTCCCATGCCGTCGCACACTACGGCAAGAACATTGTGACCGAAATATTCACACCGTACTGCATCTTGATTTTCGTCTCGTTTCAGACCAATATCCGTACCGGATTTGAATCTCAAAAATCCGCACCTCCATTCAGATTACTTTCTTTGGCAGCGTCACGTCTAAGTTGTCCGCAGGCTGCCTCAATGTCACTGCCGAGAGTTCTTCTCACGGTAGCATTTATACCCCGTCTGCCAAGCCTTTTCGCAAATTCAGCCACTCCGGCTCTCGCAGTACGGTAATTCCTCTCTCTGATTTTGTTGACGGGAATAAGATTTACATGGCAGTTCATGCCTTTGAGCAAAACCGCCAGTCTGTCCGCATCTTTATCAGAGGAATTAACATTGTCAATGACGGCATATTCAAAAGTCACACGCCGTCCGGTTCTTTCTATATAGAATCTGCACGCTTCAATCAGTTTTTCAATATTATATGTTCTGTTAACCGGCATTATTTCCGAACGCCCTGAATCGTCTGCACAGTGCAGTGAAACGGAAAGCGTAAGTCCGAGTTTAAGATTTGCCAGTTCATAAATGCGTGGAACAATTCCGCAGGTTGAAAGAGAAACGTGCCTGAGACTGAAATTATTTCCGTTGCTGTCTGAAATCAGACCAAGAAATTTCAGAACATTGTCATAATTGTCAAGCGGTTCGCCTATTCCCATCATGACCACGCCCGAAACACGCACACCGGAATTTTTTTCAGTTTCATAAATCTGCATCAGAATTTCAGACGGACTTAAATTGCGGACAAACCCAGCAATCGCCGATGCACAGAACTTACAGCCCATCTTACAGCCGACCTGTGTTGACACGCATATACTGTAACCATAGCTATACTGCATGAGAACTGTTTCAACAAAATTCCCGTCCGAAAGTCTATAAAGATATTTTACAGTATTATCCATATAAGATTCAAGTCTTTTCTGCACAAATAGTCTATTTACACAAAAAATTTCATTCAGACGCTCTCTTAATTGGACAGATATGTCAGTCATTTTGTCAAATTCAAACACCCTTCTGACATGAATCCACTGAAAAATCTGTTTTGCCCTGAATTTCTTCTCACCGTTCTCAACAAGAATTTTTTCCAGTTCGTTAAGGCTAAGACTAAGAATATCAGTTTTTTCCAATTTATCACCTTACTTTTCTGAACTTTGCAATAAAAAATCCGTCACTGCCGAAGTGGCACGGAAATATATCCGCACTGCTTCCGAACTTTTCGCCGAGAGGTTCAGGAAGCCGGACGGGTTCAAGTTCGGGGTGCTTTGAAAGAAGTTTTTCCGTAACACACTCATTTTCTGCTTTGCGGAGAGTACAGGTCGAGTAAACGAGTTCACCGCCGACCGCAAGATAATTCAACGCATTTTCCACTATATTGTACTGAATTTCCGGAAGTCCTGAAAAATCACTGAAATCTTTGTACTTAATTTCCGGCTTACGCCTTATCGCTCCTATCCCCGAACACGGAACATCACAAAGAATTTTTGTAAACTTTGGAAGTTCCGGATTGAACTTTGAAGCGTCACCGACTGTTGCTGTTATATTGGAAATTCCCAGTCTTTCAGCACCGTCACGAATGAGTTTCACACGCTTTTCGTGCAGGTCAAAAGCCATAATCTGCCCCCTGCCGTCCATAAGCTGTGACATTGTGAAAGTCTTTCCACCGGGAGCGGAACATATGTCAAGCACAAGGTCGTTTTCAGACGGAGCGAGAGCCTTACAGCAAAGTTGTGACGCTAAATCCTGAACATGAAAAAATCCTTTTCTGAACGCCTCTGTTGCTGTCACGTCACCGCCCGAAAGCATGAAACATTCCGGCAGAATATCACTTTTTTCAGCTTTTATTTCCCCGAGAGAATTGAAAAACTGTTCTTCACTGCATTTAAGCGTATTTCTTCTGACCGTCACCGGCGGACTGCCGAGAGCGCCGGAAAGCAAATTTTCCGCAAGTTTTTCACCATAGTCATTCACAAGACTGCGGACAAGTTCTGTCGGTGCGGAATATTTTACAGAATCAGCATGAATTTTGTCCTTTGGAAGAACTACTGTCTTTCCTTTTCTTATGAAATTCCTTAGAACAGCGTTAATCATTCCGGACGCACTTGTTTTACCGGACTTTTTCGCAAGTGAAACACTTTCGTTGACCGCCGCACTGTCAGGAATATTTTCCATAAAAAGTATCTGATAAATTCCGCTTCGTAGTATATTAAGAACAATATCATCAAGTTTTTCGGGCGGACGTGATGAAAACTGTCCTATCACATAATCAAGANAAATTTTTCTTTCAATAACACCATAATNAATTGCCGAACAAAGTTTTTTGTCACGCTCATCAAGGTCGGAATTTTNCNNACCGCTGTTAAGCTGAATATTGGAAAAACTTCCACCGGAAAACGTCTTGCAAAGAAGTTTTACCGCCAGATGTCTTGGATTTGCCATTGTTCTCCCCCATTAACCCAGCTTTTCGCCGGACGTAAGCTTCTTGCCCCTGAGAAAATCCGCTGTTTTCATACGTTTACTGCCCTCAAGCTGAATTTCGTCAAACTTAATCAGACCACCATCACCGCATTTCACAGTAAAGTTATCTGTATTGACTATAGTGCCGTTCTCCACATCGGGAGCAGTTCCGGACGAAATTTCCGATTTGAAAACTTTCAGACGTTTCCCGTTAAGAAGTGTAAAACCTGTAACCCCTCTTATAGTATTGTGAATTTCCTGTACACTCTTTGAAAAATCCAAAGCACTCATTTCTTTTCTTATCATTGGCGAATAACATGATAATGAATCGTCCTGTTTCTGTGGACTGAGCGTACCTTTTTCAATTGCATCAATAGTTTCTGCCAGAACTTCACCGCCCATTTCAGCAAGTCTTGAATAAAGTTCCTGATACGTTTCGTTTTCGCCTATTTCAGTGCTTTTTTTAATGAGCATATCACCCGTGTCAAGCCCCTCTGACATAAGCATTGAAGTGACCCCCGTTACAGTTTCGCCGTTGAGCAGACACCAGTTAATAGGTGCTGCACCCCTGTATTTCGGGAGAAGTGAGGCGTGAATATTTATACACTTGTATCGTGGAAGTTCAAGAATTTCTTTCGGGAGAATCTGACCGTAAGCCGTAACAACAATCAGGTCAGGGGAAATATCCCNGAGAATTTCCATTGCCTTTTGTGCGTCGTCGCCTTTTCTGAGTGACAACGGCTGATATACGGGANGTCCGTACTCAAGAGCAACTGACTTGACAGGCGTAGGAATCATTTTATAACCCCGTCCCTTTNGCTTGTCGGGCTGTGNGAACACCGCTGAAACTTCATGCCGACTTTCAGAAAGCATTTTCAGACACGGCACTGCAAAATCCGGCGTACCCATAAATACAATTTTCATAAAGTAATCATGCCTCCTCCGGAACAAAAAATTCCTCCACTATTTCAGTAAATACATGACCGTCAAGATGGTCGTTTTCATGATTTGTGCATTGAGCTCCCAGACCTGTGAAATCACGTTCCCACCATTCGCCGTTTCTGTCCTGAGCTTTGAGACGACAGTGCATCGGGCGTGTAACATATCCCCAGATATTCGNACATGAAAGACAGCCTTCCTNAACACGCTGTTTTCCTTTCTTAAAGATNATTTCGGGGTTTATAGCCTCAAANTTTCCTTCTTCAAGGTGCATTATGAAAATGCGTCTGCAAATACCCNCCTGCGGAGCAGCAAGACCAACACCCTGTGCTTTGTCAAGAGTTTCGTGCATATCGTCCAAAAGTTCAGCAAGTTTTTTGTCAAACTTTTCAACCGGTCTGCATACTTTGTGAAGTGCTTCATCTTTATCAGTTAAAATTTTTCTGAGTGCCATTTTATTCANTATCCTTTCTTTATCTTACAAACCGGTATCGCCATTCATGTCAGCATAAAGTGAAACTTTTGACATTTCCTTAAGCTTTGCGGATTTTTTCAGTACATCGCTTATGAAATTTCGGATTTCACCGGTATTTTTGCATTTCATAATAATTCTCCAGCGGTATCTGCCATTTATTTTTCCATAGGAACATTTTACCGGTCCGAGAACCCTTACAGGCGTTCGTGGATTAAGTTTCCTGAGATTCTCACGCATAAGGTCAAGCACCGCAGAAGCACCGTTTTTTGTTGATATATCGTCTGTTCCCGAAAAGCAGAACACGCACATATCACAAACCGGCGGAAAAATCATTGTCCTGCGAATAGCTATCTCCTCTTTGTAGAAATCTTCATAATTCTGAGCAGCAGCAAGATTTATTATATAATGTTCCGGAATAAACGTCTGCAAAACCGCCCTGCCGCGCCGTTCACCACGCCCGCTACGTCCGACAACCTGAGTTATCAGCGAAAAAGTTCTTTCATAGCTCCGGAAATCTCCGGCATAGAGTGCCTTATCAATTGAAAGAACTCCGACAAGCGTCACATTCGGAAAATCAAGACCTTTTCCAATCATCTGTGTGCCTATCATAATATCATACCTGCCGTTACGGAAATCAGTGAAATTTTTTTCATAAGAATGTCTTGAAAAAGTGGTATCAGCGTCCATACGGAGAATTTTCGCCGTCGGGAAATACATTGAAAGTTCTTCTTCAAGCTTCTGAGTACCGAAACCCATACTTTTCAGTCTGTCAGAATTACATGACGGACAGGTTTTGACAAGTNNTCCTGCATANCCGNAGTAATGGCANATAAGTCTGCCATTTTTCCTGTGATAAGNCAGGGGAACGGAACAGTTAGGGCAGTAAACAGGCTGACCACAGTCAACACAGCTTATAATTGTATGATATCCACGACGGTTAAGCAGTAATATTGTCTGTTCACCATTACGGAGATTAAAATTTATTTCCTCAACAAGCGTACGGCTAAATTCCGTTGTATTACCGTCCATACGCTCATCACTCATATCAATAATACTGACTTCCGGCAAAGGCGTACTACGATAACGCTTGTTCATCTTTATAAGACGGTAAAGACCTTTTTCCGCAAGATAATAGCTTTCTACAGACGGAGTGGCAGAAGCAAGCAGAAGCGTTGAACCGTGATAAGCACACCTCTGTTTTGCAACATCATGGGCATTATATCTCGGATTAATGTCCGATTTATACGACCGTTCCCCCTCCTCGTCCAAGATAATAAGACCGATATTGTCAAGTGGTGCAAAAACCGCACTTCTTGTACCTATTACAATATCAGCGTCACCGTTTCTGATTCGCTTGTACTCATCCAGTCTCTGACCGAGTGTAAGACCGCTATGAATCACGGCTACCCTTTCACCGAAAAGTGAACGGAAACGTTTAAGAATCTGCGGAGTAAGGCTTATTTCGGGAATAAGCATCATTACCTGTCGTCCACCTGAAACGGTATCGGAAATAAGTTTTTCAAAAACTGAAGTCTTGCCACTTCCGGTAACGCCGTGAAGCAGAAAAACCGCCGGCTGACGTTTATGAACCTGTTCAGAAACTATATTGTAAGCGTTCTGCTGTTCGTCTGAAAGTACTGTTTCATTTATATCAGCACGTTCTTCCGAAAAGTCCTCAACATGACGGAATGTTTCCATTTCGTACTCCTCAGCTACTCCGTTTCTGACAAGATTAGCTATCACAACCAAAGTAACTCCGCACATATAGGCAGTTTCCTTTGATGACGCTGTGCCGTTTTCTTCCAGAAAATCCACAACTGTTTTCTGTTTCGGAGTAAGACTGAAATTTTCCCGACAACTGATATATTCATCTGTAAGACGCACCATTTTTAAAACAGCGTCGCCCACTTTCTGACGAAAAATATTATTTGAAGTAACCGCACCGTTTTCACAGAGTTCGTCAATAATTTTTCTGCCGTTTCCGGAAATGAAGTCATTGATAAAATCGTCTGACTGTTTATCGTAGGAAAACTTTTGTAGTTTACAGAAAAGTTCCGTTGCGTCACTGCTCAATGAATTAAAATCAGTAAAATTTCCATTAACATGGAATTTTTCTTTTACTATGACATTCATAGCAGGCGGCAACATTGCTTTCACTGCCTCAAAGTACGTACAGAAAGTATTGTCATGCAGATAAAAAGCCAGCCTGATAAGTTCTTCAGAGAGAACAGATTCACTGTCCGCAAGCGACGAAACAGTTTTAAGACCTGAATCGTCACCGTCAGTCAATCTCATTACAACGCCTATTTTTCGGGTGTTTCCCTTTCCGAAAGGAACAAGCACACGGCAACCGCACTGAATTGTACCGGACATACTCTGCGGAACAGCGTAGCTGAAAAGCATATCAAACGAATAGTGCGTACCGCTTACAGCAATTTCTGCAATCAGGGACATTATTCACCCGTCGGAGAAACTGTGCTTACTATTTTACACTTACCACTTGCGATTTCCTCAACAGCAGTTTTTACGGGTTTCTCCTCAAGTGTTTCACCCTTTTCATAAAGTTCCTCCGAAATCTCTCTTGCACGTTTTGCAACAGCAATAACAAGTGAATAACAGCTTTCGTTTTTTGAAATAATCTGATTTACAGCAGGTCTAAGCATTTTTTAACACCTCATTTATAATATCGCCCGAAAATTCCGCTTTAAGCTTCTCCGCACGCATTATTGCGAAAAAATCACTTACAGCGTTCTCCAGAACGTCGTTGACAATAACATAATTATATTTTCCGGCTAAAGCAATTTCACCGGCAGCTTTTGAAACTCTTTCTTCAATAACTTCGTCGGTTTCAGTCCCACGCTTTTTAAGTCTGCGTCTGAGTTCGTTTATTGACGGCGGAGTTACAAAAATTGAAATAGCTTCGGGTCTTTTTTCCATTACTTTCATTGCACCCTGCACTTCAATTTCAAGAATAACGTCAACGCCTTTTTCAAGATAGTCGTCAACTTCTGAAAGCAGTGTACCATAATAATGCTTACAGTATCCGGCATACTCAAGAAAAGCGTTCTCCCTGATTTTCTGTTCAAATTCCTCATCACTTATAAAATAGTAATTAACACCGTCAACTTCACCGTCACGTGCGTCTCTTGTTGTCGCCGNAATTNAACAACGGTAATTTCCGCATTTAAGAATTTCAGCANGCATTGTACCTTNTCCACANNCTGACGGTGCAGAAAAAACAATAAGTTTTCCTTTATTCATCGTCTGAACCTCCTGATTCATTAAGTCTTGCCGCAAGAGTTTCTGCAATCAGCGACGAAAGTATAATGTGTCCGCTGTCCATAACAATCACAGCTCTTGTTTTTCTTCCGTATGTTGCATCAATTGCACGTCCGTCGTCACGAGCCTCCTGAATCATTCTTTTTATGGGAGCAGATTCGGGGCTTACTATCGTGACGATTCTTTCAGAAGAAATCATATTCCCATAACCAATATTAATAAATTTCACAATTCACCTATTCAATATTCTGAATCTGTTCACGGATTTTTTCAATTTCCGCTTTCATTTCAACAACGATTTTAGTTATGTTCAAATCCTGAGCCTTTGAGCCTATTGTATTGACTTCACGGTTCATTTCCTGAACTATGAAATCAAGCTTTCTGCCTACCGGTTCGTCAGAATCAAACATATCTTTCAACTGTGATATATGACTTCTCAGACGTACAGTCTCCTCATCAACAGCAATTTTTTCTGCAAAAACCGCTGCTTCGGTAAGTATACGCTGTTCGTCAATATCTTTGTTTTCAAGAATTTCGGAAAGTTTCTGATAAAGTCTGTTACGGTAATTTTCAACGGTCTGCGGAGAAATCTCCTCAACCTGTGAAACCATATTCAGAATGGAATCAGCCTTGAAAATAATATCACTTTTAAGCTTCTCACCCTCTGTGGAACGCATTTCAACAAACTTTGAAAGTGCCTCGTCTGCCACTTCTGCAATGTCCACCCAAATCTGTTCCTGATTGTCCGGAGCTTTCTGAACTACAAATATTTCAGGGAGTTTGATAAGCTTTGAAAGAACCAAATCGTCTTTAAGACCGAGTTCGTCAGAAACGCTTCGGAGAGCATTTATATAACCCTCAGCAACAGTTTTGTTTACGGAAATTTCAGATTCCTTTGCTTCGATATTGTTGATTGTAACTGAAACTTCAACCTTTCCTCTTGAAACAGAAGTTTTCAGCAGTGCTTTAAGCTTTTCGTCGATATAGCTGTAAGCACGGGGAATTCTTGATGAGTATTCATAGTATCTATGATTAACAGAGCGTATTTCAACGAGTATATCACGTCCGCTGAGAACTTTCTGAGCTCTGCCGTAACCTGTCATGCTCTTTATCACCTGACTCGCCTGCCTTTATAATAACAAATATAGGTACGTATAATACATAATTATACTATTATATTATTATATCACCAATCGCTTCAAAATGCAAGCATTTTCAGAAAAAAATAAGGGACACCGGAGTGTCCCTTTAATATTTTTAGTAAATTAACTATTTAAAGCGTCGAGTTCAGTAGCTGTCATCGGGAAAGCTTCATTAGTAATCGTCTTGATTTCAACATACTGAATAGCGAGAGCGTCTAAGTTTGTAAGACCGCCGCCGTTGTCAATAACGTCACCATTGAGTTTACCCTGTTCAGAAACAGTAAATTCTTCAGGATTTGCGATTGACTGCATGATAAGTACTGCGTCAGAGATATTTACCTTTTCGTCAACGTTAGCATCGCCCCACATAGTTACCTTCAAGTCTTCATTGCCTGGTTCAACACCGAGAGGTGTAACATCAGGATAGAGGAGAGCCATAGAACCGTAGGACATAAGAGCGTCACCATGGTGCCAGAATCTGTGTAACTTGTACTTATAGCCAGAAGTTTCACCTGTAGCATCATAAACTTCCTTAGCTGCCTGATACATCGGGTCGCTTGCATAGCTCTGACGAATTGAGGAGAATGTAGCACCGTTTTCAAGAACTGAGCCGTCAGGCATTGTTCCCTTGTATTCCTTAGGAATGTAAACTTCTTCCTCAAAGATTCTCTTGAGACTTCCGTTACTGTCTTCAAATGCAATACCGATTTCGTCACGTCCGAGTTCCCACTGAGTGCTGAGGAGCTTGTTAGCGAGGTAAAGACCCTTTTCAGCAGTTGTGCCGTTAGCCTTTTCTTCCATAGCACATGATGCGTCAACACCTTCAGCCTTAGCGTAGTACATAAGAGTATTACAGAGTGAAGATACANNANCAATNTCGCCCATACCGTAACCTGCGATTGTGNAGTGGAGTTTCTGGTTGCCGTTAGGATTGTAAGTGCCAGTCCATGTATCAGGAGCAACACTGTAGTCTGTATCAGATGAACCCCAGTCAAGGCTTGAAGGAATAGCATAAGCCATTTCTGTGCCATCTTCTGCAGTATAACCAAACTGAGTATTTTCTTCGAACCATGCAACCCATCTTTCGATAAGAGCCTTGAGCGCTTCTTCAAGTGAAAGACCGCCGTATGTTACGCCGCTTAAAGCACTGCTTGTGCCGTTAGTCTTTACATAGTAGTAAAGTTCAGCAAGACGCTGCATAGGCCATACCTGGTTACCAATCCAGTGGTTTGAACCTGGGTCAGCATATACAGGGTGTGGGATATAAACCATGTCGTAGAATGTCGGATAGCCGTCCGGATACTTTTCGTAACGTCCTCTGTAGGAGTTTGTACAACCACCAGCAAAAGGTCCTTCAACAGACTGGAGCCAGAGATACATTTCAATCTGTCTCTTGAATGATTCAACGTAGTCGTCTGTAGCACCGGTAGCCTTCATACCGCTGTTGATGTTCTTGTCATCAATAAGAGCGTAAGCAGCAAGCGGGTTCTGATAGAACTGATGTGCGTGTGAAGCACCAATCTGCCAAGCCCAGTCATATTGACCGAGAGCTCCGCCCCATGATGTATACCAAGCCATGAGGAAGTGCTGACCGCCTTCGTCACCGAGCTTACCGCTCTCACCTGTTGCCATAATGTCCTGACAACCGATTGCGTGATAATATTTATCAAACATATCGTTACGGCACTGGTCACCCATCTTACCAGCAAGAGCAGAAACTTCACCACAGTCAACACCGAACTGATTTGCAAAGTAGATAGCCTGAATAGCACGGTCTNCAGCGNCAGGAGCGTTTGTGAATGCGTACTGAGCAGCAACGTTAGGACCNNTGAAGATAGCCTTGATACCGTCCTGATTACCGTACTTGAGTTCNTCAAGACACGGATGCGGAACTGTTTCGAAACAGGATTCCTGCTCACCACGCTGGAAAGTATTGATAAATGTGAAATTACCTGTGCCGCCNCCGAAACCATACCAGTCGTCAACGTCANCGANCCAGTGCATGAGGNAGTAACCGTTGTCACTGCCGTATGCTGACTTGTAAACACTGAAAAGTGGGTTAACAGCGTCCACACCTACATTCTGTGTAGGATATTCCTGTNGAGTATCCTTTTCAGGAGCTGTATCAGCCTTGAGTCTGTCCTTACTCCAGATTGACTTATAGTTAATTGAATTCATCTTTCCAGATGCTTCAGACCAACCAGGAACGATAGCTTCCATAGTTTTCCAAGCTTTCTTAACATCACCTACACTGCCATCGATAGTGCCATTTTTAGCAAGAATATCGTGCATAGCAGCAACCCAAACGATGTAGGACATAGCCTCTGATGTTGTTTCGTGACCGTAGTCAGGAGCTTCAACACAGAGAGTTTCTACTGCGTGGTAAGGAATACCGAAAGAATCTCCACCGTTGTTCTGCTTGCTGAGATAGCCGTTTGCCTGACCATTTGTGATAACGTCGTCATAGAGTGATGCGAACATCTTTGCATATGACTGGTTTGCACCGCCTTCTGAAGCATACTCATTAGCCGCAGAGGACATAGCAGGCATGATAGCTGTAGCTGACATTACAGCTGAAAGAATACCAGCTGTCAAAGCCTTAGTCTTTTTGCTTATCATAAGTTTTACCCCTCTCGTAAAAAGTAATAGTAAAAAATTTTAGATGAACTTTTCTTTTCCGTAGTGCCGGAAAAAAATTGCATACGAAAATACTTCGTACACTGCACGCCGGTTTCACAGTTCCGGCACGCAACCCTCAAACTATTTTCAAGATAATTATATTCCACATTTTACTCCATGTCAACAGTTTAGGGAATTTTCGTTTTTTCAAAATCCATTTTTTGTTGCAATGCACACAATGCCACCTGTTTTTTTGTATATTTTGTCCATTCGACAAAAGAAAGCTTTTCCATAATTATTAACAAAATATTTACACATACAATATTTTAAAATAATCTTATCAAATTCATCTCTCTCACAATAATCTTTCACATATTCCACACAGGTATGTTATAATATTTATTGGTAAATTTACTATGTGAAATCAATTTGTGGTATGACGTTCAGTCTGAATTAACATTCTATTCATAATTTATTAATATTACATACATATTTTTCTGTCATAATATAATGATGTGATTTTTATAATTTTGCTGTATATTGCTTCTGCATAAAAATAATTACATACGGAAAGGAGAAACTCATGATTAATATTGAAAATCTTACGAAATTTTACGGCAACAACAGAGCTGTAAACAATATCAGTTTTACAATAAATGATAATGAGATTCTTGGTTTTCTCGGACCTAACGGTGCAGGAAAATCAACAACAATGAACATGATTGCAGGATATCTTCCCATGTCCGGCGGTACGGTGACTATCTGCGGAACGGACATTTCCAAAGAACCCGTAAAAGCAAAGCGTAAAATCGGCTATCTTCCACAAGACCCGCCCGTATATCCTGATATGAGGGTAAAGGAATATATGTCTTTCTGTGCAGGTCTTAAGAAAATACCGCATTCCCAGAAAAAAGACGAAATAAAGCGTGTTATGGAACTTCTCAAAATCACTGACGTAAAGGACAAGCTTATCAAGAATCTTTCAGGCGGTTATAAGAGACGTGTGGGTTTTGCACAGGCTATCCTCGGAAACCCAGAATTTATTATCCTTGACGAGCCGACGGTTGGTCTTGACCCGAATCAGGTAATTGAAGTAAGAAATATTATCAAAGATTTGAAAAAAAGTCACTCGGTAATTTTCAGTTCGCACATTCTCAGTGAAGTAAGTGAAGTGTGCGACAGGGTTGTAATAATCAACAAGGGCGACATAAGGGCAATTGATACTATTGAAAATCTTGAAAAATCTTTCGGAAAAACCCTTGTCCTGCACATCAAAGTCAAGGGTTCAAAGACAAAAGCCGCTTCAATTATCGAAATGACCGAAGGCGTAAAGGAAATAACTTCAATTGACGAAGAAGGAGAAAATATTTTCAGCTTTACCACACAGCTTGAAGGTGACGCAGAAGAAATCCGACGTTCCATGATGGCAGAACTTCTCAAAAACAACGTTGATANTGNTGAAATCTACACAGACAAACCGAATCTTGAAAATGTATTCATTGAACTTATAAACCGTCCTGCAAAAAGCGGCAGTCTTATGGAACTGCTTGACGAAATCGTTCCCGAAGAAAATACGGATTCAACAACAGACGAAAAGGAGGAAAACAAGTAATGTTTCCTATATATAAAAAAGAACTGCAATCGTTCTTTTATACGCCGTTTGCATATACAATAACAGCGTTATTCANGCTTCTTTTTACTTATATGTTCAANNTTGCNANAGGCAATATCGAACAGAGTACGTTTCAGTTTTCATTCACTNNAATATTCTACAATGTAATATTTTACTTCATATTCCTTATACCAATCATGACAATGCGTACATATGCCGACGAAAGAAAGTTCGGCACGGAAGTACTTCTTATGACTTCTCCAGTAAGTGTTCTCAAAATAGTGCTTGCAAAATTCCTTGCAAATATCACAGTATTCATCTGTATGATTGCAGGTTCAACACTTTTCCCGATTATCACAGCACTGAACGGTGAGGTCGTAGTAAGTCAGCTCATATGTGCATATATCGGATTTTTCTGCTGGGGAGCAATGTACATTGCACTCGGTATGCTTATTTCGTCATTTACAGAAAGTTCGATACTTGCCGCAATACTCGGAGAACTCGCAATGTTTATCTTCCTGTTTATCGACGACTTTTCACAGACAAACTTCATTGCACAGTATCCTAAATTACAATCAGTTCTCTATTCATTCGCCGCACAGCCGAGATTTGCGTACTTCTCACAGGGCTTTATCCGTCTTTCAGATATAGTATTCTTTATCTCTGCAATTGTCGTTTTTCTTGCGTGGAATTTTGTTTCTATCGAAAAAAGACGCTGGAACAGGGGGTAATCAGTAATGCAGAAGAAAAAATTTAATTTTTCGGGAATACTCGCAATTGTCATTTCAATACTTATACTGCTTATTGCTGTCCCGATAAACCTTATATTCTCATATTCCGACAAAGTTTATGATATGACTCCTGCCGGAAAATATACACTCAATCAAAAAACTGTTCAGCTTCTTGACGAAGTTTCCGACAAACAGATTGAAATCTATTATCTTTACGACTACAGTCTCAGTGCATTTCAGAACGCTCCGCAGTTTCTTCCGCTCTATCATACTCTTGATGAACTCAGCAAAAGAGATAATGTAACGCTTATTACTTTCAACCCCAACGAAGAAGCCGACAGGGCTTCCTCACTTGACCCGTCTGAAATTCTCGGCATAAGTGAGGGTGATATTTTTGTAAAGTGCGGAGACGTTATTAAAAAAGTTGACCACCACAGACTTTTTCAGACCACATCAGACGGAATATTTGAGTACGCCGGAGAAGAATTAATTGCAGGTGCTATTAAAATATGTACAAGCGGTTCTCTGCCTACAGTCTACTTCCTTACAGGTCACGGCGAAAAGTCTATAAACGACAGCTACGAAACTTATGCAACTCAGCTTAAAGCAAACAACTATGATGTCAAGGAAATAAACCTCGACGAAACAGGAGCTGTTCCCGACAATACAGCTATTATCTACCTCGCAGGTCCGACAAAAGACCTAACTGACAATGAGTTGACACTTCTCAGCAATTACGCCGACAAGGGCGGTTCTCTTGCAGTTTTTGCTGCTCCTTGCGACACGAAAGGACGTTTTGCAAATCTTGACAGACTTCTTGAAAAGTTTGAACTCGGAATTGACTATAACTATGTTACAGAAACCAGTAGTGTAAATCAGCTTCAGGACAGAGAGGCAAAGCAGAGTGATAACTANTTCCNNGTTCAGTANACTCCCGCAACNGAAGACTTCACAGAANNCCTTACAACAGNTATAAANTATCTTATAAATCAGGGTGACTACATCGCAGGTATCTCAAATACAAGAAGCGTCTACGAGTATACTACCGAGTCTGCATTTATTGAGAAGTCCCCAATAGTACAGAATATTCTGGACGCCACAACGTCAGGCTACACTACCGTAAGTACTGCAATGGGCGGTGACAGCGAATCCCAAAAAGAAGCCGAAGAATTAAGTAATACACCGCTTTATTTCGGCTACTACTCATACAACAAGCAGACTTTAGGAAAACTTATTCTCATGGGTACTACCGATATTATGGACATTGATAAAGTTTGCTGGACTATCTCGGGAACTCAGTATCTTGCTATCTTCTCAAATACATGGCTCTATGATACTGATATTGAAATGGGTATCGGCAACAAGTCCAATTCATATGATACAATGCACTTCTCGGACGCTCCGGAAGCTGAATCAGTACTCAGAATATTTACAATTGTTCCGATTGTCATCGCACTTTTAGGCGTGGCAGTATGGCTCAAGAGGAGATATGCTTAATGAAAAAGGTTATTATTGCAATGGTCGCCCTGCTGGTCGTTGCAGGCGGTTCAATCGGAGCTTTCCTCTCCGTTAAAAAAAAGAGCGACGAGGAAACAAGAAAACAGCAGATTCAAGAGGCAGACAACATACTTTTTAATTTCGACAGCGAAAGTATAACGGAAATCTCCTTTGACTGTCCGGACGGAATCTACACAATCAGAAACGATGAGGACACATGGAAACTTGACAGCGGTGAATTTACTGTGGACAAAACATATGTACAGGCTCTGCTTACACTTGTTTCGGATTTTACAGCAGAAACAAACTACGGCAAAGCAGACAGTTCAAAAAAGTCCATGTACGGTCTTGACAACCCCGAAATCATAACGCTTTCCGACGGTACAGACAGCTATAAAATATACGTCGGTTCTATCAGTCCTACAAACGACTATTATTATATTATGATTGAGGGAAAAGACAATGTATATACTGTAGATTCATTGCAGGGAAGTGTCCTGAAATCAAGCCGTATGATGCTGAAAGCAAAGGATTTCATTCCATACAGTGATACAGAAATCAAGCAGATTACCGTTAAAAAGGACGGAAAAGTAACATATGACCTTACTTTTGATACCGAAACTTCCACATGGTCACTCCCCAAAGAATACTCAAATCTTNNGNTTGACNAGNNAGCAGTTACTTCAATNATAANAACTCTCACCCGTCTTGAAGCTCAGCAGATGCTTGACGAATATCTTGAAGATTTAAGTAAGTANGGTNTTGACAATCNGNCTGCTGAAGTTACGATAAAGGGACTTGACGGCACGGAGAAAAATATTCTTATAAGNGGTAAAANCGACGAAAACAGGACTTACACCTATGTTCTTCTTCAGGACTCAAATCAGGNNGAGNCATATTATATATCTGNTTTGAATTTTGTAAATTATACGCCATTAAAGTTCATGCCCGACTCAGTTACAACAGCAGGTATTTACAGTGTGACAGGCTTTGAAACAAGCTTCAACGGCAATCAGGATTCTTACACGCTCAATATGACCGACCGTCAGCTTAAAATGAACGGTAAAGCGGTGGATATAGAAAATAATGAAATTTCAACGGCTTTCCAGAATTTCTACAACGCTTTTTCAATTCTTATATTTACCGATATCGATATTAAAGCTTCTCCCGACAACTCTGAACCGTTCCTCACGGTAGTTTACCATGTTAATGACGGTTCTGACCTCAAAATAGATTTAGTTGATGCCGGAAACGACAAGTGCTATGTTTTCAAGGACGACGTATACACGGGCGGTCTTATAGATATGAACAGAATAACAGGCAAAAATTCAATGCAGTCATTCTATAACTCGTTCTGCGAACGTGCAGGCATACTTAAAACAGTTCAGCCTCAGCCGTCGGACGATGACGAATAATTCTGTAACAGCACCTTCGGGTGCTGTTCAACTATATGACTATTGATTTATTTCCGGATTTATGATATAATAAAGGCAGATATATAATAGATTCATCATTCAACTCATGTTGTGGGAAATCACCCATAATCAACGGAATAGTATATTCCGGCGGTAATTCTGAAAACAACAATTATAATCATGGACAGAAAGGAAGAAATAATTATGGATATAAACAAAACTCTTGCACAGGAATTTAATTTAAAGCTTGAACACGTCAATAATACAGTCGAACTTATCGACGACGACAAGACGATTCCGTTTATCGCACGTTACCGAAAAGAACTTACAGGTTCACTTGACGACCAGATTCTCCGTGAACTCTATGACCGTCTTATGTATCTCCGTAATCTCGAAAAACGCAAGGAGGAAATTTCAAACGCTATCACAGAGCAGGAAAAAATGACCCCCGAAATCGAAAGTGCAATAAGTTCAGCAACGACACTCGTTGAAGTTGAGGACATTTACAGACCTTTCAAACCCAAAAGACGTACCCGTGCAGGTATCGCAAGGGAAAACGGTCTTGAACCGCTTGCACTGCTTGTCATTGAACAGAATCCGCAGACAGACCCCGAAAAAGAAGCGGAAAACTTTATTGACGACGAGAAGAAAATTCCTGACGTTAAAACAGCTTTACAGGGTGCTATGGACATAATAGCAGAGGACATTTCTGATGACGCTGAAATAAGAAAGAAACTCCGTAAACTCGCCAACGACAAGGGCGAAATCGTTTCAAAAGCGTCCGACCCCGAAGCTGAAANCGTTTATTCAAATTATTATGACTATAAAGAACCAGTCGAGAAAATAGCAAATCACCGTGTTCTTGCACTTGACAGAGGTGAAAAGGAAGGTTTTGTAAAAGTTTCGATAAGTCTTGACGAAATCAGTGCAACAGGTCTTATTGCAAATAAGTATGTGAAGAATGATTCTCCGTGCGGTGAACTTGTAAGAACTGCCGTTCTCGACAGCTATAAGAGACTTATTTGCCCGTCAATCGAGCGTGAGATACGTTCTGAAATGACCGCCAAAGCCGCTGAAGAATCAATAAAAGTGTTTGCTTCCAATCTCCGTCAGCTTCTTTTGCAAGCACCACTGAAAAACAGTATTATTCTCGGTCTTGACCCCGGTTACAGAACAGGCTGTAAAGTTGCAGTAATCGACCCGACCGGAAAAGTCCNTGATACAGGCGTTATTTANCCTACNCCCGGACCTAAGCAGAATATTGAAAGTTCCGCNAANACAGTAAAGTCACTTATTCAGAAACACGGAGTTACAACTATCTCTATCGGCAACGGTACGGCTTCCCGTGAAACTGAAAACTTTGTTGTTGACTTACTTAAAGAAATTCCACAGAAAATAAGCTATATGGTAGTCAGTGAAGCCGGTGCGTCCGTATACTCGGCTTCAAAACTCGCTGCCGAGGAGTTTCCCGACTATGATGTTTCACTCAGAAGTGCGGTATCTATCGCAAGACGCTTACAAGACCCCCTTGCTGAACTTGTAAAAATCGAACCCAAAGCCATAGGTGTAGGACAGTATCAGCACGATATGCCGCAGGCACGCATGAATGAGGCTCTTTCCGGCGTTGTTGAGGACTGTGTAAACTCCGTCGGCGTTGACCTTAACACCGCTTCATATTCACTTCTTTCCTATATATCGGGAATAAATTCAGCGGTTGCAAAAAATATAGTTGCCTACCGTGAGGCAAACGGCAGATTCACCGACCGTAAGGAACTTATGAAAGTGTCAAAACTCGGCAAAAAGGCATTTGAACAGTGTGCAGGATTTTTAAGAGTGCGTGACGGAAAAAATCCCCTCGACAATACAGCCGTTCACCCCGAAAGTTATTCTGCCGCATCATCTCTGCTTAATGAATGTGGTTTCACGCTTGCGGACATATCAGACGGCGGTGCATCAGGAATAACTGAAAAAGCCGAAAATATCGGACTTGAAAATATAAGTCAGAACCTCGGAATAGGTATTCCCACTCTCACCGACATTATAGGAGAACTCAAAAAACCCGGTCGTGACCTCCGTGACGAGCTTCCCCCTCCCCTCCTCAGAAGCGGTGACGTTATGGAAATCAAAGACCTTAAAGTTGGTATGGAACTTGTCGGAACTGTCCGCAATATAATTGATTTCGGTGCATTTGTCGATATCGGTGTACACGAGGACGGTCTTGTACACGTTTCACAGATATGCAGCAGATACATAAAGCACCCTCTCGAAGCTGTAAAAGTCGGGGAAGTTGTGAAAGTACGTGTAATTGAAGTTGATGTCAAGAGGAACAGAATTTCCCTCACTATGAGACTTGACGACGAAAAAGAACAGAAACAGTCACATAAAAAATCTGACAGAAAACACAACAACCGCAAACCCAAGGGATTTGACATAAGTCAGTTAAGAAACAGCAGTTTTAAAATAAAGCAGAAATAACAAGAAACGGACGGTATACCGTCCGTTTTCAAAGTAATTATTTATAGGAAACTCCCGGAACGTCTGACATCTTATGTGCAGAAGAATCACCGTTCTTTGCAAGTTTTACGTGATACTGTGAAATAAGAAGCATAAGCGGAGATTCAAAAAACCTTTCGCCGTAATCGCTTATAACTCTGTCAAACTGTCCTGTGCGTCGGAGAAGGTCGGCACGCAGAAGATATACACTTTCATCACCGTCAAAAGTTTTACTGTTTTCCATTATATTCAAGGCTTCATTACGGCATTCGCTCGCCTTTTCGTCATTTTTTTCGTCGTCGAAAACCCATGACGCATAAAGATACGACTGCACTGCTTCAGTATAATTGCGGTTCTTTATATTCACAAGAGCCTTTCTGACAAAACGTGAAACAAGTTCATTTTCGGTTTCAAGACCTCCGAGTTTCCTGTATTCACTGCTTTCAAGATAACTGCGGTCAAATTCTACCGGAGTTTCAAGAGAACCGTTGCAGTAACTACACTCCGGACACTCCATTACCCAGTAGTCCATTGACGAACGGTGCGGGTCTGCCGGACGCAGGTCAATATCCGGAACACCGTCCGATTTTACTTTAGTGATGACCGTGTGTTGTGATTTTGTACCGCATACACTGCATACGGTTTCTGTAAGTTTAGTTTCCATAAAAAAATCTTACCCCTTTCATTTACTGTAATATGCTAATTATACCAGAATTTTAAAAAGTTGTCAATTCACTGAAAAAATTCTGAAAACTGTTTACAAAAGACTTAAAATGTGCTATTATATAAAACAGCAGTATTTTATAAAGGAGGAAAAAATGGCTAAAAAAAAGAAAAACCGCAATTTCAGAGTAATAGCAATCATTGAAGCGGTAGTTATTCTTGTGCTAGCAGTTCCGCTTGTGAAACTTACTGTTATGTTCAGCAGTAAAAACGGAAGCACTATTCCGGCTATAAATACAGAGCCTGATGTACGCACAAGAGCTGTAATTGAAAAAGAAAAAACTTTTTATCAGACCGACGGCGAAAAAATTATAATGGACGGCGGTTCTCTCGGAGAAATTTATATGCCTGTTCTTGAAGATGTTCCGAAAAGTGAAGTAAACAGCAACTCCGTTGTTACAAGAAACGGCTACTCCTTCTACAAGGACAAGGATAAAATCACTTCAATCGCAGGTATAGATGTTTCGGAATTTCAGGGGTATATTGACTGGAAACAGGTAAAGGACGCAGGAATTGAATTTGCATTTATAAGAATAGGCTGCCGTACATACAGTAACGGCGAAATTATATTTGATGAACGTTTCAAGGAAAATCTCTATTCCGCAGACAGAGCAGGAATCAAAACGGGCGTTTACTTCTTTTCTCAGGCTCTCACCGTTGACGAGGCTATTGAGGAAGCTGACGCTGTAATAGATGCTATCGAACCGTTCAATATCACTTATCCGGTCGTTTTCGACTGGGAAATCATCTACGAGGACTATGCACGAACAGATGAAATAACTATTGAGTCACTTGCTGACTGTTGTGTTGCTTTCTGTGAAAGAATAAAATCAGCCGGATATACTCCGATGATTTACCAGAATAAAAGCACACTTCTTTTCAAAGTTGACCTGCCAAGAGTGAAAGAGTACGACATATGGCTTGCCGAATACAACGACGAACCTACATATTATTATGATTTCAAAATATGGCAGTATGCAAGCGATGGACGAGTTCCCGGAATTTCGACAGATGTTGACATGAATATAAGTTTCAAGGACTACAGTAAAAATACAAATTAAAAATAACTCCTCATCACTGACTTTTCAATGATGAGGAGTTTTGTTATATTTAGTCTATTGACGGATTTTCAGAAATAATTTTCATTGAATTGATTTTATAACCGCCGTCGTCGTTCTTTGAAAGCTTGTACTGTACAGTCTTTGCTACTGATTTTTCCATCCATTCGGGGTGTTCTTCAATGTAATTAACATCAACTATATATTCTCCGTCTTTCTTCGATACGGAAGTAACTTCNNGTAAATNNGTAAAANTATCAGGCTTTACCTGAACATTATAAGATTTTGCTTCTTCANTATAGTAGAACTTAGATTCAACAGGTCCTACAGTGGTATGATTGAGTTCAGGAATATCTTCGCCGAAAAGTTCAACTGCAAAACTCTCAACGTCAACCGCCGGAATAATCACAACGCCCATTCTTTCATCATACTTTGAAAGTTTTTTACCGTCTATTACAACAGACCATATCGCCGCACTGATAATCTGGTCAGACGGAAGTTCAGACGGATTTTCAAAGGAATTTATATCCATGATTACAGCCGGATAAACAGCTTCTGCAAAACTTTCCTTTGTGTTCTTTCCTCCGCCGATATGTGAAATACAAGTACTTATAATGGCAATTATTCCTATTACAGCAAGAACAGCACATATCATGCCGAGTACCGCATACTTTTCGTTTTTAAACTTTACAGGAACAGACTTTTTATCATCTTCGGTATTTTCACTGCGTGTAATAATAATTTCGTCGGGATTTTCGTCAAGAATCTGTTCAAGAGCGGCAGTGATATTTTTCTTCTGTCTGCTCTCCGGACTCTGCTTTGATTCCTTTTCAGTAAGTACAGGTTCTTCAACGGAAATGTCAATATTTTCCTGTTGTTTCCTGTCAGACTTTCTATTTTCAATTTCAGAAATTGCATTTTCAGCGTCTTTCTGTATATTTTCAATTATGCTGTCACTGCTTTTCACAGTTTTCTGACTTTCTTTTACCGGCTTGTTTCCTGATTTCTTCTTCTTTGAACCCGACTGCTGTGGCTTTTTAGCTGAATCTTTCTTTTCTTCCGGATTTCTGGTCTTTTCAGTTTTTGTCTCAGACTTCTTTTGTTCCGGATTCTCGGTCTTTCCGGTCTTTGTTTCAGACTTCTTTTGTTCCGGATTCTCGGTCTTTCCGGTCTTTGTTTCAGACTTCTTTTGTTCCGGACTTTCGGTCTTTACGTTCTTTGTCTCAGACTTCTTTTGTTCCAGACTTTCGTTCTTTACGTTCTTTGTCTCAGGCTTCTTTTGTTTCGGATTCTCGGTTTTTCCGGTCTTTGTTTCAGATTTCTTTTTCTCAGCACTGTTCTGCTTGGTCTTATTACCTTTTTTCCTGTTGTCTGAAACGTTTTCGTGTTTACTTTCTTCCGGCTTGATTTCCTTTACAACAGAATCATCGTCTTTTACAAGACCTGTGTCATTAATTGCAGATATTGCTTCTTCAATGCTTGCAATGATACTATCGTTATTTTCCTTGATTTCCTCAACCGTAAAATTGTCCTTGTCGTCAGTATCCGCACTTTCAGGCTTTTCATCGGTTTCTTCTTTATTTTCTGCATCATCTTCAGCAGAAACGTACATAAGGTCTTTAATTCTCGAAAAAAGTCCCTTGCTGGAATTATCCTTATCATTTTTACCGTTTTCTTTCTTTTCACTTTCGGCAGGTCTGGACGGTTTTTCTTTTTCCTTTTTCTTATCCTCTTTTATTTCCTGCTGTCTGATAGCCTCATAATCAGGAAGTTCACCCGAAATAACTATTTTTTTCTTCTTTGGTATACTTTCATCATTGTTTTTCGGCTTTGGAGAACTTTTCTTATTCACCTTTTTTTCCGAAGAAACATTATTTTCAGATTCCGGCTGTTCTTTGGGTTTTAAAGGTGGAATACGTTTCAGTTCCCTGATTGGTGCATTCTTTTTAACAGGACGTTCCGTTCTGTTTTCTTTTCCATCATTAAGAGCGGTAAGCAAGTCGTCCACCGACATATCGTCAAACTTGCTTTTACTGTGTTTTTCTTCTTTCTGGGGTTCCTGCTTAAGGTTGTTAAGCATATCATTAACGTCTTTTCTTATAGCCATTCTATCCTCCGAATATAGTTATCTTATCTGACCGTTTCCGTTAATAAGATATTTTATTGTTGTAAGTTCTGTGAGACCCATTGGTCCTCTTGCATGAAGTTTTTGTGTTGAAATTCCTATTTCCGCACCGAATCCAAACTCTCCGCCGTCAGTAAACCTTGTTGAAGCGTTTACGTAAACAGCAGCCGCATCAACCTGTCTCTGAAATTTTTCAGCGTTTTCAAGTGACTTTGTTACGATACATTCAGAATGTTTTGTACCGAAACGTCTGATATGTGCAATAGCCTCGTCAATGCTGTCAACGACTTTTACGGAAATAACATAGTCAAGAAACTCCGTAGCGTATTCATTGTCTGTAGCCTTTTCAACGCTGTTTCCGAGAATTTCAATAGTTCTGTCACAGCCGTACATTTTTACATTGTGCGACTTGAAACGTTCTGCAATCATAGGCAGGAATTTTTCCGCACAGTCCTTATGTACCAAAAGGCTTTCAATGGCATTGCATACGGACGGACGCTGTGTTTTGCCGTTATCTGTAATATCAACGGCATTTTCAAGGTCGGCAGACGAATCCACATAAACATGACAGTTACCCGTACCAGTTTCAATAACCGGAACTGTAGCTGTATTTACTACCGCCTGAATAAGTCCCGCACTGCCTCTCGGAATAAGCACATCAAGATATTTGTTGAGTTTCATGAGTTCATTTGTAGTTTCACGGGAAGTATTTTCAACCACCTGAATAATATCAGCCGGTAGTCCTGCCTCCTCAACAGCTTTACGCATAATTTGTCCGAGACATTTATTTGAATTGATAGCTTCCTTACCGCCTTTGAGTATAACGGCATTTCCGGCTTTCAGACAAAGTGCAGCAGCGTCAACCGTAACATTCGGACGTGATTCAAATATGATTCCGATTACGCCGAGCGGAACTCTTGTCTTTGATATTCTCAGACCGTTCGGACGTGTGAACCCCTCAATAATCTGACCTACAGGGTCATTGAGTGCAATAATTTCGTCAACACCCTTTGCCATTCCTGCAATACGTTTTTCGTCAAGTTTCAGCCTGTCCTGCATAGCCTCGGACATACCGTTTTCCTTAGCTGCCTGTAAGTCCTTTGCATTTTCTGCAATGATAAAATCAACGTTTTCAGTAAGTGCCTTTGAAATTGCAGAAAGTGCGTTATTTTTCAGCATAGTAGATGCAGACGAAATTGCAGGCTCTGCGTTTTTTGCTTTCATTCCAAGTTCTTCTGTGTAATTCATAATATTTTCACCTCATTAAAAATTTTATTCATATATACTGAGTGTAGCCATATATGTATTGTCTCTTTGCGGAAAAAAGTCAATATATACTTCATTGTTCTGCCACCTGTAACTGTAAGATACCATTTCTATATGGTCATCAAATACAGGCTCTGAAATATCTGAACTTTTTACATTATTCTGTAAAAAATCCTCATAGCTGTCTATTCTGTTTATTGTAAGGTCATAAATACAGTAGGAAAAACCATCTTCCTTATATTCTTTCAGATGTATATTATCTGTAACTTTAATTCCATACATTTCTTCCATTTCGGCAGTGCGTTTCTTACCAAAAAAATAATACTTTGTATCAAATACTGACCAGCCCTCACCAATAATAAACAGTCCGCCGATTACAGCAACAAAAACAGCGACTACACCAAGCAATGATTTAAGTTTTTTCATATTCATATCAAGACTTAAAGAAAGTGCCAAGTTCTTTATCTTCAAACAAATCATAAAGCAGGTCGGGATTTTTTCCGTTCATGATAATCATGTCAATGCCTGCCGCAGACGCAATTTTTGCGGCATTAATCTTTGTGGACATTCCACCTGTACCGAGACTTGTTCCTGCTCCGCCTGCAACACTTTCTATTTCGGGCGTGATTTTTTCCACGAAATTTATTGGTTTTGCGTCGGGATTGGTTCGGGGGTCGTCGTCGTAGAGTGCGTCAATATCGGAAAGAATCAGCAGTAAATCCGCACCGGCAAGGTCTGCAACGAGTGCTGAAAGAGAATCGTTTTCACCTATTTCAAGTTCAAGCTCGTCAATAGCAATAGTATCATTTTCGTTTACTATCGGAATAACTCCCATACTTATAAGCGTTTCAACTGTATTCTTGAAATTACTGCAATGATTCGGATTGCTTATAATGGTCTTTGTAAGCAGAATCTGTGCAACGGTAACGCTGTATTTTTCAAACATATCGTCGTATATGTGCATAAGTTCGCACTGTCCGACTGCTGCAACAGCCTGTTTCATTCTTGTATCTTTCGGCTTTCCGGCAAGACCAAGTTTTCCTGCTCCCAGTCCGACCGCACCAGAAGATACCATTATAATCTCACGTCCGGAATTATGTAAATCAGATATAACACGTACTAAATTCGTCATACGTCTGATATTGAGTTTGCCTGTTTTGTGGGCAAGAGTTGACGTGCCGAGTTTTATTACAATTCTCTTTTTTTCAGAAACATTTCTCATTTTTCAGTCTTCTTTCAGTTTACTTTATTTACTGGTGTGCCGTTCTGCCATGCTTTTATATTGTCGCACACTATTCCGACAAGTCGGCTTCTTGTTTCAAGTGCCGCCCATGCCGTANGNGGTGTTATTANACAGTTACATGCATTTTTTANCNGAGNANNGGNCGACATAGGNNCTCTTTCCAGAACGTCCAGATNTGCNGCNGNAANNTTACCCTCATTNANAGCGTCGGCAAGGTCTTTTNCATNNACCACTGCACCTCTTGATGTATTTATCAGCATTGCAGAACTTTTCATTTTTGAGATAAGTCCGGCGTTTACGATACCCTTTGTCTGTTCAGTAAGAGGACAGTGAAACGTAAGTATATCAGCCTTTTCAGCAGCAGTATAAATATCCGTGACTTCATACGGACAGTTTTCTGGCTTCGTCCTTGTACTTATTATAATGTTCATATTAAAGGCACTGCCTATCCTTGCAACAACCTTTCCTATAGAACCGTATCCGACTATTGAAAGAGTTCTGCCGGAAAGTTCAGCCGTAGGAATCGGAAAATACGAAAATGACGGAAAACGTTCCCACTCGCCGTTTTTAACAGCAGTATCATAGTCTCTTATCTTGTTGAAGTGGTCAAGGATATAGGCAAAAGTCTGCTGTGCAACCGCTTCCGTTGAATACGAACCTGCATTACATACGGTAATACCCTTTTCTGTGGCGTAATTTATGTCCACATTATTGTAACCGGTTGCGAAAAGTCCGATATATTTAAGATTAGGACAATTGTCCATAACTTCTTTTGTAATCAGGACTTTATTACAGAGTACAATTTCTACGTCACCTATATTACGGGCGGTTTCCTCCGGAGACGTAAGGGGAATTATTTTAACGTCACCGAGTTCCTCAAGTGCAGATGTTGAAATATCACCGCTTATATTGACTGTGTACCAGTCTAAAACAGCTATTTTCATAACTTACTCCTTTTCTTCTTCGGAATCAGTTTCCTGTACAGGTTCGGCATTTTCAACAGCAGGTTCTTTTGTTTTGAAAATCAGTGAAGTGACAAAAGCAGCAATCAAAAATACGAATTCTGCTATTCCGACACCATAGAAAAGCGTTTTGCTGTCGGAAAGCCATATTATAAGGGAAAACGGTATAGCAACAGCNNTTATAAGCTGNTACGGTAGTTTTTCCTTTATAAACCGNANGNCAAAAAATACCAGTGCAATACAGCAGAAACCGAGATGCAGACTGAAAGGAAAAGGAAAAAGTCCCGGCTGTTCAACCTCNGCAGTCTGTGCCATTGTTATAAAAAAATAGGAAATNTTCATATTTTTCTCCAACCGCATNNGCGGTGACTGTTCNTTAACGGCGTACAGCCATGNCGAAATATACATTAAAAAAATCTGCTTTTTACAGTATACCATAAATTACAGAAAAATTCAACCGCTTTTCAAAAAAAGATTGATGAACAATAACCAACAGCGTATATTTATGAAAAACTAAGAAAAAAAGAGAAATTCAATAATAAATACAGAAAAATACTGAAAATCAGTCTAATTTATCAAAAGACGGTATTTGCAGTTCATATGAACTTATGATATAATCATGTCATCACGTTAAAGGGGTTGACGAACATGAACCGCTATATTCCCGGTACAACACTTAAATTCAGCGAACAGGCAAGAGACGAAGCTTTTTCTATTGTTTCTCCGGTACTCGACGCAACAGGTGGACTTACCCTTTCACAGCTTTCAAAACTCACAGGTCTGACAGGTACAACAATTCAGAACTGGATAAAACGTGGCTGGGTTGCCGCCACTCATGGAAAAAAGTATTCCCATAAACAAGTTATACGAATACTTCTTATAAATATGCTCAGAAATTCCATGAAACTTGACGATATCGCCAAACTTATGGAGTACGTAAACGGCGACGNTGAAGATACTTCCGANGACATAATTGACNACGATGTNTGGTACAATATACTGTGCAGAATTATTTTCACTGCGGAGGACGAAGGAGCATTCGACGCACATTCCGTCAAAAAACTTATCAGACGTGAACTTGAACAGTGTACGAATGAAATACATATCCGTTCAGATGAGTACAAACTCCACAATGCTATGTTTGTAATGATTATGGCGTACAGAAGTGCGTGTCTGAAAGCTGAAATGGACAAGGTACTTACTGTAGTCCTTGACGAAATGCAGAATAATTAAAAAACAATTCATATTTTTAGTGTGTTCATAGCAAAAGCAGACGCTATCCCGTCCGGTAACGGTCGGGTAGGCCGCTTGCTGTAACAGGAAAAGGAGAGATTTTTTATGGCAATTATACATGAATTAAACAGGGACGGCTCTATAAAAAGAAATTTCAAAGGTGTAAAATGGGCAATAATAGGCATTGCTGTACTTCTTATAGGTGCTTCTTCACTTACGATAGTACCNGCAGGTAANANCNGCGTACTGCTTACNCTTGNAAAGGTTTCCTCAACTTCTTTTCAGGANNGNGCACACTTCANAATACCGTTTGTACAGTNAGTGNAAAATATGTCCAATAAAATTCANGNNTACNAANCTCCTGCATCGNCAGTTTCAAAGGATTTGNAGATNGGTAAGCAGTACACTTGCTGTAAACTACCGTCTTACTTCCGACAAGTCACCTGATATGTATAAAAACGTCGGTCTTGACTATCAGACAATTCTTATAACTCCGGTAGTACAGGAATGCTTCAAGTCCGCTACAGCCAATTATACCGCTGAACAGCTTATTACAGAACGTCAGATGGTTGCTGACAATGTAAAGGAATCACTTGAGAAAAAGCTGAAAGACTATGGTATATACATAGAAAAATTCAATATAGTTAACTTTGACTTCTCGGCGGAATTCAATAATGCTATTGAAGCAAAGCAGGTTGCAGAACAGAATCTCCTTAAAACAAAAACCGAACAGGAACAGGCTATTGTTATCGCAAATGCAGAGGCAGAAAAGAAAGTAATCGCCGCTAATGCAGAAGCAGAAGCCATTATGGCAGAGGCACAGGCACGTGCAGATGCTAATGAACTTCTTGAAAAGTCACTTACAGCAAAAGTACTTGCATATCAGCAGATTCAGAAGTGGAATGGCGTAATGCCTAAAGTTACAGGCGGTGAAAGCGGTATGCTGATAAATATTGACCTTGAAGATAT